>Ga0307507_10009493_pt1 | contig 12926 bp, 4 predicted proteins | sample 7_EM_MG_FD_207223 | JGI IMG/M metagenome (GOLD analysis project Ga0307507, IMG submission 207223) | Populus trichocarpa ectomycorrhiza microbial communities from riparian zone in the Pacific Northwest, United States - 7_EM | ecosystem: Host-associated > Plants > Roots > Unclassified | place... | reverse complement strand
CACTTAAATAGATATAGGTCACTCTAAATGTTTGTATAGCTTCAAATTTGCATTATCTTTGTCTATCCTAATTAATCATTTGAATACTGAATTATTATGATGGGTAGTTAACTTCAGCAGCCTATGTGTTGAAACTTGTAGTTTTCTGCTTCTAACTGACATTGGCATCAATCAGGTGCCACAAACCATAAATTTTGCACTTTGTGCATCAGTGTTGGCGCTGACATGCTTTACTTGCTGGGCATCACATGCTAAAGCCATCCATTTCTCCTGACAGGCCAAATTGAATAAGAAATTAATAATCATACTGTGATAAGAAGTCAGATTAGGGAGGATCGGTGTACCATTCCTTGAAGGAATTGAAATGACATTTCAAGAAGTCTAGGGACAGAGAACTGGTATTGCCTAGTCTAACTGGAAAAATTAGAAAAAAAATAAAAAACTTGCAATATGATTTTGATGTAATCATGAAGCTCATTCCTCATGACTAGTCGTGTTCACTAAATTTAGAAATACATATGGGGAAACTGTGTGATATCAAATATTGATGGACATAACATATTTGCATAGCTCAAAAGTAGGTTCTATTTCCTCTGAAAGTCTTGAATTTACAATGGCATTTCAAGTTGATATAAGCAACTCCTTACTCTGTAGAATTTCTTGAAAACTAAAATTGAGCTGGTTAGTTTGCTTTTGAATGACAACCATCTTATTATTGAACATTTCTATGTTAGCTTTTGTTTCTATTATGGTTTTGTTAGTCATTTTACTTGTGTCATGAATGTATTTCCAACTTCAGGAGTGTATATCATTGCCCATTTTGCAATTTATGCCGTGTTGGGAAGGGTCTTGGTATTGATTTCTTTCATTGCATGACTTGCAACTGTTGTCTGGGGATTAAGTCAGTGAACCACAAGTGCCTGGAGAAAGGTTTAGAAACTAACTGCCCCATTTGCTGCGATTTTTTATTCACATCAAGTGCACCAGTCAGAGCTTTACCTTGTGGCCATTATATGCATTCCTCATGCTTTCAGGTTTTGTATACTCTCTCTTGTTTTCAGTCCATGTTTCTTCCGTTTTTCTTCATATATCTTGATTCGTGCATTTCAGAAAGGTGGCTTATTTTTCTACTCCATCTCATGTTCTGTAGGCATATACTTGCAGTCACTATACTTGTCCAATATGCTGCAAATCCTTGGGAGATATGGCGGTAAGAGTACAATTTCTTGTTATATTTCTGTCGTCAGAGATGTGCATTACCTTGTTCATTGTAATATACTCACCAGGGGCACTTGAGGAGATGACAGTGAAATTGATGATCAGTTGAACTAGAATGCCTTTTACCTAGAGAGGAAGGTTTAGAAATTGGGGATAAACAAACAAGTATTGTTACTTGTCGAGAATTGGATTTCCCCTACCCGTAATTATATATTTTACAGAATTTATCTAGCTTTTCTAGGATGCTTATTGGTGGTTTATTCTTTTGATACCCAAGAAGACTAGAATTTTCAGTTTTCAGTTTGATTTAGCTTTTCCAATGGCTTTATATGGACCACTGGAATGACTGCCATTTGTGGTTTCCTTGTTCTCTTGCTGATTGAAGGAAAGGGTTGGGCAGCTTCTTCCTATCCTCAAGGAAACATTCTTCCCTGTTAGAACAGAAATTCATCGTTAGGATAAATTCCCTTCTAAACAATAAAATTCTCAAGGTAATCGAGGATCTTTTGCACATTCAATAATACCCATTAAAACGTGAACTTCATTCCCTTGGGCAACAAGAAAGATCTAATACACAGTTGACTAGTTTATATGAACTTTCTTGTGGTTCAGGTATCATAATTGTTTTGATGGATTTCATCCAAGCTCAATAGAACTACAAAGTCTATCCTCTCCATCCTGCACAGGATACATCCCATCAGCATTATTTGTTAAATTCTACTGAATCATTAATATAATGACAGGCACAAAATTTTGTCATAGTAGTCTTTCTGTTTACTTAGCTATGAAATGCGTGAAGCATCGTAATGTTATTATAACAATTATTGTAAACCCACCCAGGTTTATTTCGGCATGCTTGATGCATTGTTGGCTGCCGAGGAGCTGCCAGAGGAATACAGGGATCGTTGTCAGGTACACCTACCTCTACAACTGATCTCTCCGGTACTTTGCATTCTAGTGAAAGTCATCATAACGCAGCATTTATTTCTAGTGAAACAAGAAAATATCTCAATTATAGTTTACAGAGCTATTTCTTTCCTTCTTCTTTTATCGATCCAAAAAACAAAAAGAATTCGCTTTAGATTTGTATGGGTTCCCAGAATTATGTGTTCATACGCTATCCACACAAACTTGAAATCTCTTCTCCTTTTCCTCTGCCGGATTTCTCACAAGCGTGCCAGTTTTCCGGTGAAATTTCTTTTTTCCATGAAAGAAGAAATGGGTTTTTCTTAATTCCCGAGGGGATTGCGGCTTTTACTGAGATTAAAACTGACTGAAAGCATTCAACTTGTGCTGCATTACTTGGACAAATTAAAATCTAGCCATCGTTGTTTAATTATCACTAGTCTCATTCAGAAGTGGTTGTTTATCTTCTTGATTATACTCCACGTTGAGACCTCTGATGTTCATATTTTAATGCAGGATATACTGTGCAATGATTGTGATCAAAAGGGGTCTGCACAATTCCACTGGTTATATCACAAGTGTGGATTATGTGGGTCTTATAACACCCGGGTAATCAAGAATGAGGTGACCCATCCCATCTGCACCACTCGTCTCTGACAACTTATTTCTTAAACAAAGAGGTCTAGGCTCAAGTCTGTATATACGTTTATGGCTAATCAATCATTTTTATTTATTCATTCCCCTTGCCAAATAACATAACAAAATAGAGAAATTTGCCAACAAAATAAACTAGAAGGGAATGGTGAAATCAACATGGCCAATCACTGTAGCTCTAGACTCGGTGGTACTATGGATTACGGTTTTGCCTCTTGTAACAACAACATTTGGCCAGTAGGGGGTAAAAGGGTTATTTTATAACTTTTAGTTAATCGGTGAGCGCAGCTGAAGGTAGAAGAAACAGAGCACTAGAGCCAAAGTTAGCAGAAATAGATAAGATCATTTAAATGTTGTTTATGTATATAGATGTCTGTTTGATCAAAGCTTCCTTCTCTTTAAGCTTGCTTGACAGGGCAGGTTTGCTCAAATCATAAGAGGCTTGAACAATTTGTCTTGTCCGAAATCCCAATACAGGGAAGGGATTAGACATTGGATCATCGATACAGCAATTTTTTTAACTATTTCTTTAATCTTCTGGAACACCGTTCTTTTTTCTTTCTTCTATTTTCCAAAAAAAAAAAAAAAATTAATTTAAAAATAGCATGAATCTTGATATCATAATAAATATTAAAAATATAGTTTTTGAGACCACAGCGGCGTCGAAAATAACTAAAGCATATGAAAAAATGGATTAATTTTGCCCTACATTCCTGTACCTAATGTTTTGTGTTTAAAAAATCGCTCTACTATTTATTTCTTCTACTATCAATTCTATACGTTACCTTTTTATTATTATTACACTTTTTTTCTGTCAAATATTATTCCTAGCATCATTAAAAATTAACATGTTCCACATGCTAATAGTATAGAATTTCTAATGATTTACATTTCGACCACTAAAATCTCTCAAAAATTTCACTTTAATACATGTATTTTATTTTTATTAGAAATGGGTCCTTGGATAAAAGTATTTCGGTCATCATATTTGATTGTATTTATAATTTAGTACTTAAATTAGTTTTTTTCAATTGAGTTTTTACATGTCAAATTATAAACTTGGTCAAATTAAATCAAATACAACACTTTATTTTTTTTCTTTCATTTTTGTCTCAATTTTGAATTGATTGACTTACTTTGATCAAATATATGATTTTACATGAAAAAACTTTATTTATGGACTAAATTATATTTATTGTAAAAAACATTTCATTGTGTCGTGGGCAATATCTCGAAAAATTTAATTATTGTGGAATAGGTAAAATAGAGAAAATGAGTCACTATCTAATTTTATAGTTACTGGGAACTCTAATTGGTCTTTAGAGATTTTTAAGTAAGGAGCTGGTTATGCGAAAGAGAAAATGAATATCATCATAAAATATTTTCCTTAAAGTAAGTTGCATTGTTGTTTGATTTTAATGATAAAAATAGCTATTTATGTTTGCATGCCATTTTTTTTTATCTAAACTAAATATATGTGTTTATTAGAGGTAAAAGCTCATAGGATAGTGGTTTGGGATTTTGGCTTGACAACGAAGCCTAATCCTCATTTTTTTAAAATTATATTATAGGGGCATGATTCAAAATAATAATTAATGAAGACTCGAGTTTTGAATTGTTTATTTTAACTATCCAATTTATATTAATCCACCACAAATTAATTATTTTCCCAAATATATCCACCATAAATGATCCCAAAGATTTCAATCGATTCAATTAGTAATTGAACACAACAAGAAAATTATAAGTGCATTACATGTTCATTCAAATACAACATACAAATACATACGTGTTCGCAAGTCAAAATTGAATGAATAAATCATAAATCCTACTATAAACTACTAAATCATATATTGAGGTTAGAAATCAACATTTACTAACAATTGGAGTTGGTTTGAACTAGATTGGAGAGGCTGGAACGTAAAAAACAAATGCTGGAAAATAACATTGTTGTTGCATAGACAAAGTTTTTTTCAACGCTTCGTTACACTCGTAGCTAGGGAATGAGAGAGATTGGATATGTTTGTGGTACAAGAGACTCATTTTTCTTCGTGTTGGTGCTAGAGGTATCAACCATCTATATTGGATATGAGAGATTAGAGGTTGAAAAGTTGTTGCTACTGTTGGACAAACTGAATGCATCGGATGATAGATTTTCCTTTGAAGATTTGTTCACGTGCCTCTAGGAAAGGGGGTGATAGTGGATATGTCCACAACATGCATGAGTCCTTCTTTCTTTTAGTGTTAAAGGTGTCGACCACCTCCACTGGAGTTAAGAGATAAGAGGCCTAAAAGTTTCTGTTGAGGTTGAACTTTCTAAACTGTCACTTTTACAACTTTGGGAGGTTAGGTTTTTTTTTTTTTGTGTTTTAGTTGTTTCATTGTCTACTTTTGTCATTTTATTGGGTTTTTCTTTGCAAGAGCCTCTCCCTCTTAATATTTGAGCATCGCCCCCCTCTTTGTATGTATGAGAGCTTATTATTTATATTGTTTGGGATCCTCTACAAAACAAGAAAAAATAATCTGAAAAATAATGTTAGGCAATTTATATTGTTTTTTTATTGATTATGGATTCATAATTAATTAGATTTTCTCTCTTAATGTGCAGGGTATCTTCCTTACAATTTTACCTCTTTGTTTAATCTCCTATTTATTTTTCTTTTTATCTTTGCATAATCTCCCATATTATTTTTTAGTCACCAATCTTTTTAGTCCATTGTTTTCTCTTTCTTTTTATTTCACTCTCTAAACTCCTTTCTTTTTTCTTGTTATTATTATCATAATTAAATAATTAAAAATCAAAAAATAAATAATTGATGGTAAAAAATAGGTTATGAAAATTGCCACCTCTTTATAATTTTTAAAGTACAAAGATGTTGGAAAATTCATTTTACTTTGAATTTGTATAATAACTTTGTAAAGAAAAATGATACCATAAATAATTGTTTTTAGTAAAATAGTTTCATCAAGAGAAAACTACCTTAAAAAAATTAAAATAAAACAAGTCTCATAAAGAGACAACTAACCTTAAAACAATAAAAAAAGCAAAGCAAGTCTCATCAAGAGACAATTACCTTCCAAACAATTAAAAAAAGTCTCATCAAGAAGCGAATACCTTAAAAAAACAAATAGTCTTATTAAAAGATGACTCTAAAATCAAATAGATAATCTCGTTAAAAGATGATTATCCTAAACAAATAAATATCAAAACAACAATTAGATAAATGGTCTCATTAAAAGGTGATTATCCTTAAATCAAACAATCAAATAAATAGTCTAAATGGAATGCTATTACCCTTAAACACTAGAACAAATCTCTTCGAGAGATGGCTGCCCTAAAAAACTTAGATAAATAGTCATTAGAAATAGTCTTGATTGTAGAGTTTAGTTTGATTTATCTGGCAATGTGATTTGGTCAAAAGATATCTTGATTGCAAACTCAGTTTGAACTTTCGAATAATAGGGTTTAAGACTTCTAGATTATAGGGCTTGAACTTCCTAATGATAAGGCTTGAAATTTCCAACTTGTTATTTTATAGAGTGACAAACTCAAATTGATTTTCAAAAACACAATTATTTTTACAGAGTGATGAAATCAAAGTTATTTTGATAAATCTAGTCACTTTATAGAGTGACAAACTCAAAGTGATTTAAAAAATATTGTTACTTTGTAAAGTGAAAAACTTGAAATAATTTTCAAAAATATAGTTGAATTCAAAGGGTTTTCAACCAGTTATTTTATAGAGTGACAACCCCAAAATGATTTTAGAGAAACATAGCTATTTTATAGAGTGACAAGCTCAAAGTGATATAGTTATTTTATAAAGTGACAGACTCGAATTGAGTTTTTTTTGTTACAAAGAAACAAACTTGAAGTGATAAGAAACCAACATACCTTTTAGGATAGAAAGAAAACATAAGTTACACCTTTTGAAAGCTCAATTTTACTTTTGATGTTATTTGCATATTTCAAGACCTTTAACTTTAGAATTGTCAAGAACTAGACACTGATTTGCTTAAATTGTATAAGTGAACCCAATACCTGAAATGCGTACTATATGTTTATCTTTCCATGTTGTTCATTTTTTATCACTAAATAAGCATGGTTTATCCATTGTATTAGTTTGGCCCCATATTGGCTCTACTTGGCATTCATTACCTTCAAGTATAGTCTACGAGTATATGTTCATTACTTTTTTTTATTTTTCATAATCTCCATGAAAAAATTATCATCTCAGTTTGTGATGGAGCTATCGAATCATTGTTTCTCTATTATCATTGTTATTGGTCTCTTCAAACTGAATTGTCCCCAACTAATCTAATTGTGCTCATCTTTTCTAGTAGCAATAAAAAAAACACATGCATCATCATCAACATCATTATTTCTAAGAACTTAGTAGATTTAGTTGATTGAGAAAATTTTATTATAAATCATCTTTTTTTATTTCGGGACTAAGTCGTAAATTTCAATGATTGTGTTTTTATATATTGAAATGAAATTATTGAGATATAAATTTTAAAGTATAGACATTTAGATTTCTTTGCTAAACCCAAAACATGTCATTCAAGTACTAAGATATAAATTTGGAAATTTCTGTTGGCATATAAAGAAAAGGTTATCTCAGATTTTTTGGCTATTTTTTTTTAAATGGCGATGGATTCCCTGATAAATGAAGAGTTATTTTGTAATGAAGAGTTTTGGTTTTCTCAATCGGACCATCTTGCTTCACATTATATTGATATTGCATTTATTGATGTGATTATATGATTTAATAGTATAAAGAATGATATGCAGCACACACAGCACACACATGAGTAATGATTTTGCTTTGAATATATATATATATATATATATATATATATATATATATATATATATATATAGAGAGAGAGAGAGAGAGAGAGAGAGAGAGAGAGAGAGAGATTATCAATATAAATAAATTATTTTTTTATCAGAAAAGATTTTTGAAAGCATGTAATGTAGGATAAGATTTATGTTTATGAAAGAATGAGATGTATATAAGGCTTAAATGATTTTTAAAGGTTTAAAGATATAGGATCACTTGTTTATCTATAGAGATCTTTTAGACTTGTTGTCTTGATTTTGGGATTTTAATGATTGATCTTACCAAAACCTTATTCTCCAAATTGCACTTTGTGTTTTGTCATTGCCTTCGTTTGTGGACTTTACGCACTATAATTTTGACACTTTGGAGAGCTCTTTTTTCTTTTTCTTTTTTATTCTTTTTTTGCTCTATTTTATAATACTCTTTTCCTTTTCATATTTTCTTCTTACTCACTTTCATTTAAAGAATTTCATTAATTGTTCAAAAACTTCCAAAACATACCCCTAGTGTGGAAGGTGATCATTATCTGGGTTCTTATCCAATAAAGATATCAAGACTCAAATGGGTATGAAAAGGGGTAAATTTTTATTTTTTAAGGGATATATCAAATATAACCTTTCTTCATCTCTAATTCAAATATATTCATGTTGATAAATCTTAGCTTTATTTAGAAACTTAGAGAAGAAGAGGTGGGATCATGACATATATGCACACTATCCATTATCATTTATGCCATTAAATCATTTGATTCTATTTGGGATTAATTGTATTATTTTAAACAAGATTTTCCTCTTTAGAATTTGTTGGGAGTGAAAAGAAGTTGTGTTTTATAAGAGGTATCATCGATGATTTATCATTTAAGGTTTATTAAGGATGAAAGAGTCACTTTGAAATTAAAAAATGATAGATAAGTTGGACTTTACCTTTTAAGGTTAAAAGATATTTTAGGATTCATAAAAAGAAGGATTGCCCCCTAGTATTTACATGATATATTTCGGAATTCAACCAATTTCAAAGATTTTTGAATACCAAATGTTACTTTCATATACCATCTCTTGATTTCAAAAAACTAATTGAACATAAAATAAAAAAGCACAATTTAAAAAATAATGTCATCCTAAAACAACACCTTTAAAGTTTGAGCATGTTATCTTCATCACTTCATCAAAAAGCAAATTTGAGCTTTTTTATTTTATGGAATCAACTGTTTGATCCGCTTATCATCAAAATAACATCATATCCTAGTTGTCCTCTTCGACGTTCCTCAAACCTCTTTGTGACTATGATGTATTTATCATTTTTCTCTTCAAATGATAATCACTCATGTTAAATCAAATTATTGATTTGCTATTTAAACCTCTAACAATGATTTATAGAATGGCCCATGACACCTGCATGATACTTACATTTAGTATTTTTGTTATGCCATTTAGAAAAAGGTGGTTGAATAAGTTCGAGTGGTGGAGGTATTATCTAACGAGCATTCATAAGGTGTTGATAAAGTTAATTAGAGGAACTGGGAAGGAAGATTGTTCACGGTGTTTTATTTTATGGCTTAGACTTTATGTGTTTTAAGAAGCATGATGTTTAGGATGAAAAAAGGATGTTGTAAGTGTTTGGATTTTATGGCAGAATGTAGCATTTAATGGGGTTGAAAGAGGTGTACTAATAGTTAAAATGTTAGGAGCTTGATGATGAGAAAAACTTGGATGATATGGCCAAATTTCTAGGTCATTTCCTTGAATACTATTGACTCATTGATTCATTCTAGTTGTACCCTTCAACAATTGCAGGAGATGCCCTCATGTCTTGGATCTTTTCTTATCTTAGAGCTCGTTCGACTCTTTCATTCACAACCATAATATCTGAGAATTATTTTGAAGTAGTACAAGTCAGATACCAAAAATAAAGAGCTTTGAAAGTGTTCTTGCCATCTTTGAGCATATCCTTTAATAGTTTCATTAACCTTTTTTCTCCATACTTTATAAAGTATTTCTATCAGAGGCCAATTCTATATTTAGCTGGTTGTATTTACGAAAAGCATTGTCCAAATCACTCCACATCTTGATTGTAGCTGTATTAATACTCATGTAGCAACTAAGAGTAGGTTTGTCTAAGCTTTCATGGAAACAATCCATCAACAATTTATCATTATGGATTTTCTCGATCATTTTGGTATAATAAAGCCTTAAATAAATCTTAAAACATTAAGATCCATTAAGCTTGTTGAATTGTGACATCTTGAAACCTTTTGAAATAACAACATCGGGTATAAAACATATCTTAGTAGCCTCAAAAGAACCATATAAATTTGTAATAGCTTTTAGTCACTCTTCAATCAAATGATATTGGTTGACACTAGCTTTTTCAATCACCCTTTCAGTAGAAGAAATAGTTCAACCTTGGAATACTTGAGGCGATTTTAGAACTAAATCTCAAGTTGCTAGATTTTTCTTCTTGACAACAGTGGTTGGTTTAGCTTGGTTGTCTTGATAGAAGCTAAAAGTTCTTTTTTCGCGAGCAGACAAGCCTTGAGTGTAAGAATAAGAAATTTATAAGGTTATCTCAATTGATGGAGGGCTAGGAGAAGACTTCCTTATAGTAATTTGTATAGTAGAAACTTGAAAACTTATACTATGATGTATGGATTATGAAGCTGATTCAGACAAGCCAATTAACCGATTCATTTCACCTCTTAAAAAACAGGCCTTATCCAAGTGATTTCCCTCAGTCCAAGCTCTTTCTTCATTTCCCATCGCTCAATCTTTGTAGGCATTCGAAGAAAATCAAGTTTTCAAATTATACTCTAAGTTTGTTCCACCCTTTCTTTTATGAAACTCAAAGCTGATCTTGCATGAATAAAGAGATTCGAGTCATTACGTGTGTGTAGGTTGGTTAAATTATTGGTCTCAAAGGGTCCCTCATTGCTTGGGGAAGTGAACCTTAAAAGGTTACACCAAGGCCTATAAAGCGCAAAAATAAAATAAAAATATATATAGATTAGGGAAATCCACATCAGTTACTAGTTGCACTTAATAAACTTTTAATGAGAGTCTAGGTTTTTATGAGTACTAGCCCGAGACAAAACCACATCAGAATACCATTAATTCCCCATATACTAACTTAGATAAAGTCTGTAAAACAAAGTGTAAAGTAATAAGGGCATGAGTGTAAACTATTGTTCAATTCAAAGAATTATGCATGAGATTAATAAAAATGAATGGTGTATGAAACAAAGCATACACAAATCATATAAACAAAGATATATAAAAGAGCATAGATCATGTAATAACAAAAAATAAACACACATTTATAGCTTAGGCAAACAAGCATAAAATATGTACAATGCACATCAAACATATTATCATAAAATTAAACAATCAAAGCTTAACTCTAAATCCTTAATGTAATCGGCATTCGATCACGGGAAACATCTTAGAGAATTTAATTATTGTGAAATAGGTAAAAAAAGAAGAAGGAGTCTTCACCTAACTTTATGGATACTAAGAACCCTAACTGGTCTTTAAAGATTTTTGGGTAAGGGACTTGTTATGCTAAAGGGAGTATGAATATCACCTTAAAACATCTCATCAAAAATAAATTGCATTGTTGTTTGATTTTAATTATAAAAACACTTATTTATGCTTATATGCCATTATTTGCCTAAACTAAATATGTGTTTTTTAGAGGTAAAAACCCCTAGGATAGTGATTTGAGATTTTAGCTTGACAACGAAGGCTATATATCAATTTTTTTATTATAGGGGAAATAATCAAAATAATAATTAATGGAGACTAAAGTTTTGAATTGTTTCTTTTAACTACTCAATTTATATTAATCCATCACAAATCAAATATTTACCCAAACATATCCACCATAAATAATCGCAATGATCTCAATCAACTCAATTAATAAATGAATACAACAAGAAAATTATAAGCACATCACAAGTTCATTCAAATATAAAATATAAATCATTGCAAGTCAAAATTGAACAAATAAATTATAAATTGTGATATAAACTAGTAAATCATTTGTTGGGATTCAAAATTGACCTTTGCCAATCATTTGAGTTGGTTGGAATTGAACCGGAGACACTGAAACACGAAAAAAATAGTGTTGGAAAATAATAGTGTTGGTGCATAGATAGATTTTCTTTCGATGCCTTGTTATATGTGTTACTAGGAAATGAGGAGAGTGGATATTTTCTTGGTGTAGGAGAGTCATTCTTTTTTTTTTTGATTTACGTGGGGTGTCCGGGTCAGCTTACGCGCACCACGACTATTCCCCACGGCCCACTGGACATCCTGCAAGCCTAGGAGCAGGTAAGGCACCGCGGGGGTGACAGACGTGCACATAAAGGGTCGAACCCGGGACGGGGGCGGAACAAGTCACACGATTGACCACAGCAACTAGACCCTCAAGTAGTCATTCTTATTCCTATTGGTGTTAGAGGTGTCGATTACCTCCATCAGATCTTAAAGATTAGAGGCTGAAAAGTTGTTGTTATTGCTGGACAAACTAGACATTTTGAACAATATATTTTCCTCCAAAGATTTGTTGCATGCGCCTCCAAGAGAGGGGAGAGTGGATATGTATGTTGCGTGCACATCATATTCTTCTTTGCAAGAGCACCTCCCTTTTAATATCTGAGTGTCTCCCCTTTTTTTTATATATTTTAATGCCACTTATTTATATTGTTTAGGATCATCTGTAAAACAAAAAAAATTAAACTAGAAAAATAAATTAGACAATTTATATTGTTTCCTTCTTGATTATGAATTCCTAATTAATTAAATTTTCTCTTCTTAATATTTAGGATCTCTTCCGTATAATTTCTCCTCTTCGTTTAATTTCCTATTTATTTTTCTTTTCATCTTTTGCATAATCTCCCATTCCCACTCTTTTTAGTCCATTGTTCTCTTTCTTTTTATTTCACTCTTCAAACTCTTTTCCTTTTCTTTTTATTATCTATATTATTATCATAATTAAATAGTTAAATACCATAAATTAAATAATTGATGGTTAAAAAGGGTTATAACACATTGAAGGATTTATTTATATAAAAAACAAAATACAGAGATATATGACAACGTTACCCATACAAAATTTTTTATAATTTTCAAAATATATAATGTTATTATATTTCAAAATTTTATTTTAATTAAGTGCTATTTTTTTATTTATAAAATTAGAGTAACTATATTTATTTTATACTATTTTGACCGTAAACTTAAAACAACATTGTTGTTTTGTCTATCGGGGTGATCGGTAAAATAACTAAATAATATAGGTGGGAGG
>Ga0307507_10009492_pt1 | contig 12929 bp, 15 predicted proteins | sample 7_EM_MG_FD_207223 | JGI IMG/M metagenome (GOLD analysis project Ga0307507, IMG submission 207223) | Populus trichocarpa ectomycorrhiza microbial communities from riparian zone in the Pacific Northwest, United States - 7_EM | ecosystem: Host-associated > Plants > Roots > Unclassified | place... | reverse complement strand
TTGAAATATGCTTCTGGCGCTACCGTAGTATCACTCGCACTATTGATATTCTCCTTGCATTAGTCTTGATCGCCATCCCAAAAACCCCCTTACAACATTGGTACCATTGAACATACCTCCTTGCTTTTCTTTTCTTCTCTCTGTTTCTGTTTACTTCCTACTGTTGATTTACTCGCAATTTGTGTCTCGCTCTCAACAGTAGATAGTCTGAGTAGTTCGCTCTCAACTGAGAGAGCAATCAAGCAATTCATCATTTCTTCTTGTCACTCAACCAGTTCCAAAACCATCGTTCTGTTCCCTCTGTTTCAACACTTCCCGAGCCTTCAAAACGAGTGATATTTTGTGTCTACCAACAAATTCAGGCTGGAGCTCTGGGGTAAAGCTCGAGCGGCTTGATCCCATTGGTTCATCAGCCGAGCCAGCTCGAGCCGGCTCGGGGTACACACTACCGGTAGGGGAAGTTGAGAAACCTAATAGGCAGGCAAGGACACGATCCAAACTCAGGCCTTCCTGGAAAACCTGGAAGTTCAAAAACGGAACGGAAAGAACTTGGTACCGGCGTCGTCTATTTAATTTGTTCACCATAGAAAATAGAAACAAGGGATAGGAAGGGTACCGAACCAGCCATCTTTCCCGGTTTTCAAGACGCGGAAGAGTAGGAAGCCAGAGAGAACCCCCGTAGGATCATAAATAGAGATTCCAAGATATCACACGATCATATCCATTGCCACTTATGTCTCTGCCATGGATGTAGGTAGGTGATAATTTTGATGAGAAATACAACCTAACGTTAATTGCCTTAAAATATTATTATTATTATTATTATTAGAGCTTTTTGAACAGTCTACTTCAGAGCTCTACCCCTAAACTTTCACAACTTTGCACAGGCCGCTGGAGTATCACCCCCATACAAAAGGCATGAGGGAAAGTGTTCTGGCCTCATGAACTCCACTACGAGCAACTATGGAGATAGCAAGCACGGAGTCTGTACCCCCAACAAAGAATACTTAGGTTAACAACTATCAAGTAAGAACTAGAAATAAAATTGAACCAGAAGCAAAAAAGGGCCACACGAGTAAGTTTGCCAAACTTCAAGACAAAAGCGACGAAGAACAAGCTCGGTTATTACCACTAGGAGAGCCATGGAAAAGTAGTAGCTGTCCAAGATAGTAGTTTTTGTCATCTTCTCTTCCATCAAAAGTAGGGGCAGCAATGGAGAGAGCCTGTACTCGTAAGATTGCTATTGACTACGGATGCAAACCGAGCGAAGGAAGGGAGTAAGCATATAAAATTCGTTCTCGTATCCTATATTGTGTGAAACTTTTTATCCAACAATTAAGTACATAGACAAAGCAGCCTACGGGGTATGTATTCTCAAAGGATTGGTTTCTGTAAATGGGGTTGGTTAAGGCGACTTCGTTGTTGGCCGTGGTATTCATTGCGCCATCAGCGATGGGCTTGTATTAATGCCCTTTTAGGTAAGCGATATGTGAGGCTCTGCCAGATGGGTGGAGGACAAACTGCAGGAGTAAAAAGTATATACCTGCAATGTAGAATGCAGGTTTTATGGAGTGCGGTTTAGCCGTTTGGATGAAAAGAAAAGGAACAAGGGACAGTGCTTTCTGCAAAAGGGAGTACTGGCATTGGTATGAGACGGTACGGTAGCATTTGGCTTGATCTGACTTACCGGTACTCATAATTACTGTATGCAGGAACAACCGCACATCGAACTGTAGTGACCTTCCTCTCAAGATGGTCTACCAACAGTAACACGACACTATACTTCCCAAACACTGAATACGCCGATAGTAAACCGATCCCCAAGCAATCGCAAAAACATCACGAGAAATTTTCAACTAATTCTCCGTTACAGCTATAGTATCGTATGGGGGTGGGCCCGGGAACCCGCTGAATTCAAGACACTCCCGAGAACCGAGAACCGCAATGCACGATCACAACGGTGGCCCGAAAGCGCCGGAGTGACCCGACATGGTGCAGGGAAAAGGGCAAAACACCAAAGCACGTGCGAGAATGATGATGATTAAGCCAGATTGAAAGTCTTAGCATTAGAATGGAATGTTCCGCTTGCACGTGTAAATTCCTTGTTTTCATGGGACGCGGGGAAAAGCTGGGGCTGAGGCCAGGAGATGTGATTTTGGTCTGCTGGTTTGCTACGACAATCTAACAGGGGTGAGAAAAGAGGAGGAATACAGTGAAGTGGGCTGTTGTCTGCTGTGGGGGAGCCTACTACGAGTACAGTAGTACCGTACTCGTACTAGTATGATAGGAAGAGTTGGTGTATTTGTTTTTTCACATGAAAGGAATTGTGGTTGCATTGTGCATGGAGCGTTGGACCTTCCAGATGAGATTCGGTGAGCGAGAAAGAGCAGAGTAGCAATACCGGTAAGGTAACGTCTACCGTAGGAGTGGGTTAGAATCAAGAGCTGCTCTGGGGAGAGTGAGCCTGGCTCATCCTCACATGGATTGTCGGTATCATGTGAAGCTTTTCCTTCATTGTTTTTTTTTTTGTCTGGTATCTCATTTCGTTACTCTACTTGTACCGGTATTTGAGCATAGTATCGGTATCGGTATCGTATTCATTGGACATACCATTATCCCAGCACACGGGCACTGCACCAGTACTATACTGGAACCTTTGTAGATACAGTCCCGGTACCAGTATGCTTGCCCCAATTCACGGCGTCATAGTTTCCCTAATCAGGGATCGCATGATTGGTTGGCCCCACACCCGCTTTTCCTCCTCCGAAAGAGCCTCGGCTGTGTGATACACAATCAGCTGGCCTGCCGCTAGCCACCCCGGCCTCCTACAAAGTCTCGCCTTCGTGAGCCCCAACTCCTCTCTCTTCCCCCTCCTCCCCCTCCACCACTTTCTCCCCTAACCATTCACCACTCATCCTCTTTTTTGATTCTGAGAGGAGTTCTCTTGCTGGGTACCTACACATCTCCCGCCTATTGTTAGCCCTTCAAAACTCTTCTTCCCAGCTTTGGTTCATTCGCATTCCTTATTCTAATCTCACCTCATTGAAATGGCTTCCCGAGTGATTGTCGTTGGTGGTGGTTGTAAGCATTCCCGACCCAACCAAATCAGTCGTGGTATCAACTGTGGGGCAAGCAAGTGGTTAAAAAACTAATCCGCTACTTGGTAGTATCTGGTCTCAGCGCTGCCCACACCCTGTACCTGGATGGTGCTAATGTTCTTGTTCTCGACAAGCAAGGTTTGTAGATCAGAAACCTCCCCGTTCATAGTGGAATAAAGTTTAATAATTCCTTTAGGTTTCTTCGGAGGAAACTCCACCAAGGCTACCTCGGGTATTAACGGTGCCCTCACCCGGACCCAGGTAGACTCGAACATTCAGGACAGCGTCCAGCAGTTTTACAACGATACCCTAAAGTCTGCACGTGATAAGGCAAGGCCAGACCTCATCAAAGTCCTCACTTACAAGTCTGCTGCAGCAGTCGAATGGTTACAAGATGTATTTGGTCTTGACCTTACTCTCGTTTCTCGTCTTGGGTGTGTTTGCTTCTGCAGAGTTGTCACGCGTTTATTCCCGGAAATCTAATAGTTGCATAGTGGTCACTCCCAGCCCCGCACCCACCGTGGTCATGACGCCAAGTTCCCCGGTATGGCCATCACTTATGCGCTGATGCAGCGCCTTGAGGAGCTTGCGGAGAAGGAGCCGGAGCGAGTCAAAATCATCAAGAAGGCTCGTGTTACAAAGCTCAACAAGGAGGGTAACAAGGTGACCGGTCTCGACTTTGAGCACGAGGGAAAGACCTATACCGAGAACGGACCTGTCATTCTCGCCACTGGTGGTTACGCTGCCGATTTCACAGATTCTTCTTTGTTGAAGAAGTATCGCTCTGATGTCTACGGGCTTGCCACTACCAACGGCACCCACGCCACTGGCGACGGACAGAAGATGGTTATGGAAATTGGGGGTAACGGCATTGACCTTGACAAGGTGCAGGTGCACCCAACCGGTTTGGTAGATCCCAAGGATCCCGGATCCAAGTGGAAGTTCTTGGCTGCTGAGGGTAAGCTCTCAATCTTTCGCCTGCCTAATATACCAGTTGCTAAGATTCTTTGCAGCTCTCCGTGGCGAGGGTGGCCTTCTCCTTAACGCGGAGGGTAACCGCTTTTGTGATGAGCTCGGCCACAGAGATTACGTCTCTGGCGAGATGTTCAAGAACAAGTTCCCCATCAGACTTATCCTCAACAGCAAGTCCTCCAATGTCCTCGACTTCCACACAAGACATTACTCAGGCCGTGGTCTCATGAGGAAGATGACTGGTCAGGAATTGGCCAAGGAGATTGGCTGCGGCCCCCAGCACCTCCAGAAGGTATTCAAGGAATACAATGACATTGCCGACGGCAAGAAGAAAGACCCATACGGAAAGAAATTCGTGAGTTTACTACTTTGCCCCCAATCACAACAGAATCTGACAATCTACAGTTCCATAACGGCCCCTTCGACGTCAATGATGACTTCCACGTCGCTCTCATGGAGCCCGTCCTTCACTTTACCATGGGTGGTGTTGAGATTGACGACAAAGCTCGCGTCTTGAACAGTGAGAAGAAGCCCTTCAACGGTCTCTTCGCCTGCGGCGAATTAGCAGGAGGTGTCCACGGAGCCAACCGCCTCGGTGGCTCCTCCCTCCTCGGATGCGTCGTCTACGGCCGTGTAGCCGGTGACTCTGCATCAGAGTACCTCTTCCAACAAGTCCTCACCAGCGCACCTTCCTCCGCCGCCGCCCGTCTGAACCAAATCTCCCTCCACCTCGATCCCAACAACCCAGGCAGGCTCACCATTGAGTGGACCGGCCAGGGTCCATCGAGCAAGGGCCCAGGCGCTAACGTCCCCAGCCAGACGGCAACGCGCACGGCTTTCAAGGACGATGCTGAGGGCTCCGACCCCGGAGCCGTAGAGAAGCCCGCTGCCAAAAAGGAGTTCTCCATCCCCGAGAAAGAGTACACGATGGAGGAGGTTGCGAAGCACAACAAGAAGGAAGATGTGTGGGTTGTTGTTAAGGGCCTTGTCATGGACCTCAGTGGCTTCTTAGAGGACCACCCCGGCGGTGTTCAGGCCATTGTGAACTTTGCTGGCAGAGACGCTACCGAGGAGTTTGCGATGCTGCATGATGACGAGGTCATCCCGAAGTATGCACCTGCGACGGTGATCGGGAGGGTGAAGGGCGTTACCCCTAAGTTAGACTTTTGAATTTATCAACCTTTTCTTTTCCGGGTTGGGCGGTATGGTAGAACCATATGTACGATGTGACAATTTTTCATATTCGCGTTTCTTTCTTTTCTCCTCTTCTTTCCTTTCTCTAACTAATATGTAACGAAGCGGGATTGCCTATGGAAACTTTTCTTCCTTTGTAAAAAGAAAAAAGTAAAATTAAAGAAGTCCCATCACTTCATCGCACTTCCTCGCTATTACCTACCACCCCATGATAATGCCATCACAAAACTGTCCCAGAAGAAACCCCCAACACTAAAACTCCCACCCAAATTAGCTACCACCCTATTGCATCAACCCCCAGCCCCAGGCTCCCACATGAATGAGCGAGCGACATTGCAAGAGAAATAAATGAAACCCCCGCCTTGGCCTTACCACCCGCGGCCTAGAAGGGAATCCGCAACAGCCCAACCAGCCAAACCGAAGGTACGATATAAACACCCACGAGCGGGAACTAACACAAGCCCGTGTACCAACCCACTGCTATGTTCATAGTCATACTGCCGGCAGGCTGTCTGGTTGGCTGTAGAGGAGCAAGTTGAGCTTTGCCATCAGAACTCCCCCTACCCGCACATTACATGTTCCTACCATTAGAAGTGCAACTCTATCTAGTAGCAAGGTTTGCAGTCCACCGGGTGTGGCGTTGACTCCTCGGATGCCGCCCCAATACCCGGGAGTGGGTATTATAACGTGAGTAGAGAGTAGGGAGCTCAGATGATACTAATAAATAGAAATCCGGGGCCTTCTTCCCCGCCTCAAGAGGAGGGGATATGATAGGGGGAGAATATAATAAATAGTAGGTAACTAACTATAATATCGAGCTGTGATCTTGGTTATGACCTATAGAGCTATCTCAACGAGCCGAGTGACCGGCCATGTCTGCCTGTAAGGCCTGCCAAGAAGAATGTGGAATGAAGGGAAGATTCCGAGGGCCTTTAGGAAGAAGTTAGAAGGGGAGGAATACTATCGTGGAGGGGCCAGAACCCTTTGGGGTAAGTAGTAGGTATTAAGGGATCTACAGGTTCGCCCGAGGCCCTGGAAATCCTGGTATTAATGTAGATCAAGGCGTCTTGAGTGGCCAATAGTGCAAGAGCGATTTTAGGGAGGTATTTGTGTCCCATGGAAAGTCGGAGAGGGGGTTGATGGAGATACCTACGATTAATGGTCAGCTGTCAGTAAGGAAAAAAAGGAAAAGCAAACGCCTCTCAAACCCTCTTGCGAAGACTATTGCAATATCCTCAAGTCTCTTCGACACGAGCAGTCTCCGGCCTGGTGGTAGTTATTCACTTGGTCTTAGTGGTCTGCAGTAAGTGGCTGACAGCGCAAACCCGATATTGCAAGCACAGGGAGGTTAACAAGTGATAGGCAGTGATCATTCACTCGTTCTAAAGTTAAGATTACCACCCTCCACCCGGCAGCAATGAGGGATCCCTAGCAAACCAGACTGAAGGGAAGAAAGAAAGGAAATTTAAATGTAAAGAGGAGAAAAACAGGATCAACACATATCTTGGGCTATGTGTTATTGCACCGAAGGTCTCACTACCACGGGGAGAGCAAATCGCCCCCAACTCCATCGAGGTCTCGAGGAGCCCATGTTAGTAGCATTGCACTCGCGTTTGAGTAGATACAGGAATTCTCCCATCACTGAATATCCACCCCTTGCTGCACAAACTTCCATCCATCCCACTCGTCGCCTTCTACCTGCTATACACTTATCAATCTTGGTATGCCCAACGGCCTTCAGCTGTACATCTGTAACTCGCAGCTCTCGCCAAATCCTGTTTTTTTCCTTCTTGCTTTGCGCACGAAGGAACCCTGCTGTTGGCTATGATTAATACCTACAATTTCCCTTCTTTTAAGGATGTACAGTATCTACTCCTATAATGCATAAATATTTAATAGATATTACATCATTGTCCTTACCCTCAAGCGATTTTTTTTTTCTTTTTCCCAAGGACACTAGGATATCTATTCTCTTAGTGACATAATATAAAAATACCTAGCTGGCGCAGTGGTTAACATGTCAAGAAACAAATTAACCTCCTCCTGTGCAAATAGCAGGAGCTCGGAGGTTCGATCCGCCTCCTCAAATGGGGTTATTATTGAAAAATCCGTTACGTACGGTGGGAGAATTAAGAAATCCTACCCTACAGGAATTGGATGAATGACTGAGGACATTAGGGGCTGTTTGGCGTAACATTATCAGTGTTGCTGTGAGCCTCGTGCAAAAGAACCCAGACTTCACAAACATGTCACGCCAAACAGTCCCTTGGCCTTCCTCAATAAGGGTGTAGCGCAAATCTGAACCTACTGCGACCACATATACAAGGGTAAGGTCTGCGATCGGCGGTGGTGGCAGAACAAAAATCAAACAAGAATTTTTTTTATCTTTATATTTTTAATTCGCCCCCTTCGATTCGGGGAAAAAGAGGCAACTGCAAATTCTGCATTCTGCTAGATTCTCTAGTAACAAGATAACCTCTTCATGCATCAGTTCTGTAGTACTAGTAGCACAACTACTATAATTATTTGGTGCTTGTTATGGGAAATTTTAGCACTTCCGTTGGTCCAGGGTGCTAGTTTAGTTGACTTAGAGAAGAAAAAAAGCTTGGCTTTAAACAGCAGAATGGAGCTGGAATTTAGATGGATAGATGGGGTAAAGCAGATGCGTTAGAAACGCCATTAATCCAAATCATGAAACGTTCAGAAGTGATATAGTTTTTTTTTAGCAATGGCCGAAATCGCCAAAAGTCGGACGAGTATCATACAGAGATCCACAGCTCAGTAGGATTCCAATACCAATGACCATCGGTAAGCACCTGCCTCTTTTTTTTTTTTTTTTTTTTTTCCATCAACCACATTCTCAATTACTGTTCGTTTCCTGAATCTTCCTCTTCCTATGGTCTCTGGGCATGGGAGACAAGAAGGTACAGTACGATATTATACCTCACAGCGGCGATCCGTAATGATATTGAATCACCCAATCTATACAAAAATAGTCACTTTAAAATCACCCATAAGAACAACGAAAGGAACAAGAAACACCGCATGCTAGTCCCAAACAGGACCCGGCTTGAAAGAATGTGGAGATCTGAAGAAAAGCATTCGAGAAGAGAAAAAAACCAGATACGAATACGGGCTGTGATATGATACTAGCAAACTCACGAGTGACATCCCATGACCTCCCTCCCTTTCACCACAGCTAATGACAGCCTTCAAGCCCCACATAGAACCTCCTCGTTACTGACCTATGATACACGACAACACCGACAAGACAATGCTTAAGTTAATCCCTACCACTATATTACGCTACCACCAACCAACCAACCAACCAACCAAGCACATCACATCACGCCACATTCTTGCAAAAAAAAACAAGAAAAGCCCCACAACGAGAAAACGACTGAGCCCACAGAGCTTAATCCCACCCTCCAAGGCACAATCCGTAGTACTCGTACGAGTACATATAGCCGAGTATAACGTAACGCCCAAACAAACAAATACATACCTAGGTGACTCTCGGACCGAGGTAATAGTAGTCACTACCCCTCCTTCCCTCACGCCACAAAAAACGCTTACACGAGTGTATCAATACGGTAGCCAATGGACGGCTTAATCACGAGTAGGCAAGTGATCGTAGGTATACTGTACTGCTGATCTTGCAGCACTCCACTAGGACATAAGCGGCGCGTGGTATGCCGGTGGTGTGGGGGGTTGGGTTAGGTTTCTTGGGTCGAGTGAGCGCGCATGACTACATGTTTTAGCATAGAACGGTGTCCGGCAATGCGGTGGGGGCTGAAATGTTATCCGGTGTGTTCTGATACTCCGGATTGGACGGACTACCGGTAGAGTAATTGGGGGAGGGTTTCCAGCGTAGGAAATCGCAAATGGGTACCACATTCTGGTATTTTGAGTTCTACTAATGGTACAGTGAGCTGTCTTTGTTTTTGGATGGGGAATTCCGGGACAAAGTGTGCTGGAGAAGATGCAGTAGCGGAAAGTGGAGGGCAGAGCGCGGGCGATGATGTGTGAGGTAGGCTATGATATGTTTTGGGTAAACCACTGCAGCTCTGTATTATGTGAGGAATGCTTTGGTGTGGTGCGATATAGTACTACCGGTAGGGCTGAAAATGGTACTATTATCGCGGATCCGTTGCCGGGTTTTGTGGTGATCGTTGTAGGCTCTGGGCGCCCCCGCTTCATCATTTTTTTCTTGTTCAAGGTGGAGGGAGGGGAGTGAGCACTGGAACTGCGCCGTGTGAGGGCGTTTAGGGAACCTGGGGCTAAATTAAACACAATGCTCAAAGTGCGGTGCTTGTATTGTAGAAAGGGAGCATATCACATATTGCGCTCTGGGCTTTCGCAGAAGCTTGTGCTGGGAACATTTCTCAGTGAAGGTAATTTACCGTGACCGCCGGTTATCTTCCATTAGCAAGACATTGTGTGTATGTACAGGCTCAAGTCCCAACTACGGGCAACAGAGTCTGGGCGGGCTTGCTAGAGGATCAAGGAAACCAGACTAGATCGTATGGACTTAAATTAGACTAATTCACACTTTGTACTTGATAATGTCAGGGCGCCTCTCCCTCAATCCCTTCTTGTAAGCCCCAGGACTAATGAATTCCTTCTTACTGAGCGCCCAAATCCCAATTCTCTGTCTCTTCGCCAGAGCTTCCGCCTCTCTATACTTCCTCTCAAGACTCCCAAACTCCGCACCCATCCTAGATTCGTAAATCGTTGCCATGCCCGCCTTCAACATTTCCAGTCCCACGTCCCTCCGGAACAGTCCCTCGCGCACCTTGACAGAAGCAATTACCCGCTCGTACTGATCCCGTCGGTATATGTACGCGCGCACCCTACGATTGAGTATGTAGCTTCGCAGCCATGCTAGGGCTTCCGCGGAACCCGGTTGGGCGGTTTTTCCAAAATGTGCGCATTCGGGAGCATCAACGCCTGCTATACGGATGCTGAGCTGTAAATCACCGATTAGTCCCTCTGGCACTCCAGATTTCCTAAAGCGGGCAGATTACAGTCACGTCCCTGAGATCCTTCTTAACTGTTGGGACCTTCCTGCCAGGCATCCATCCCCATCCCATCAACCTCCCACCAGGCGTGTGAAAAAGCCGGAAATTGTCCCCGTCTCCGACACTCGTGACTGTTCCGAATAACGACCTCCGCCGGAAGAACGAGGGATAGATTTCCGAAGTCATAGGTATCCGGCGGACATAGTGCCTATAGAAGTATACCGCTGCGAGGGTTCCCGAAGTGAGTACTACTGTCGGGAAGAGAACTTCCGGGGAGAGAAGCACCTCAGCTGTAAGCAGCTCTCCAGATCGTACACGCTCGGTGAATCGGCGTATTCGACCGGAATTGTCATCGGAAGACGATGGTGGCCATTTCATGTTTGTCGAGGTTGATACTGTTGTTAGTCGGGTGTTTGTTTACACAAGCCCAGATCGATCAGGCCCAAACCCTGGAACCCCCTCCGAGGGAGGAGCTCAGCTTGGAAAGGAAGCTTGTTGGGGGCGTGGCATCGCCAAGACTCTTCAGGGGAACCGCAAGGCTGCAAAAGCGGCGAAGCAAGTCGAGATTTGTCACACGCTGGTGTCTCTGAAGTCACCCAACGACTTTCGGCAGCGGAATAAGATCATGGGGTAGTCTAACTTAAATCAGATGACAAACCTAACTCCGATTCCCGGAATCCCTTTCCGCTAGATCTCAACAACTTCCGGCCTATTACCGCGAACCCTCTGATGCCTGCAACGCATCATGCTTCAAAGCCTACATTTCCCGAGTAGGCAGCATTTTGCGAACCAGCTCAACAATTCCCACATATTATTACAGAACACAAGTGGAAAAGCAAAACAATTGTGATTTGATCCAAAGGCCACAGATCAACCACCAAAGGCTTGTTGGCCCTATTTTTCGTTTTCACGAATAACTAACCCTTCGGTAATTTGTACATTGTCCACGTCCATAAAAACAAGAAAAATAGAAAACTCATTGTAGTCCAACAATGTACCATAGTAAAATCAAACACCACCAATCCCTATCGCGCTCGAAAGAAAAGAGAAAGAGAATAAGGTCATAATAAAAACACATAAGAGTACGGCTTTAGCGGTAAAAATAAAGCATAAATAAGAAACGCCATTAGCCACGAAAGTTCATTATAATGAGGGTTCCAGTCAGTACAGTACGAGGGCAACAGGAAAAAGAAGAGTCAGAAAAAGTAACATGAAACCATTTTGAAAGCAAAAGTTCAGGCGTTTCCACTCTGCTAGCAGAATGGGCGAGTCCCAAGGATGAATCTAGCCGAATCTCTTGAGGATCTCAGCATCAAGCTGGGGAGTGATCTCGTCACTAGTAGAGCCAGATACAGTCCAGAGAACACCCGCTTTGTCGTAGTGCTCAAGAAGCGGTTCAGTAGCCTCAGCATAAGACTTCAGACGCTTGGAGAATGTTTCCTAATCTGAGGTTAGCAAAATTTTGTGTTGATTCCTGCATAGTAATGCTTACCGGGCAATCATCAGAACGACGAGTCAAAGGCTCCCCAGTAATATCGTCGACACCGGGATTCTTGGGCTTGTTCCATGTCATATTGTAGGTGCGACCGGAGGGCTCGTGCTGCTCAAATGTATCAGGATCTGTATCCTCAGAGAAAAAAGGCAAACTCACCACAAGCCTATTGGCAATACGATCCAAAATAGCGTCATGAGGGACATCGAGGTTAACGACCTGAAATAAGTGCAATATATTAGCAAACATGCCCAACCTTGCCGTCGGAAAGGGTGAACAAACCAAATTCATGGCAACCTCGGAATCCAAAGATTGGGCCTGGTTCCTTGTCCTGGGGAAACCATCGAGAAGGAAACTAGCTGTTGGAGAATCTGATGCTCTTGGCGTTATTGGGCCTCCGATAACCGATAATGGTCCCGTAAGACAAATTCCAGAAGTCAAATTACCACGGGTTGCAACCCATCCACGTTTGGAAAGCTCTCCGACGATAAGTTTGACCATCAAGGAGTCCTGAACAAGCCCGCCGGAGCGCATTACTGTCTCGGCCTGGATTCCTATGAGCAACAAAACAAAAAATCTCAGTGATCATGTCCAATATCCAGAATGCTAGCTGCAAAAAAGTAACGAAAATGGTAGTTGATACCTAGTGGCGTCCGGTTACGAACCTACGGAAAGCGTGGGAAAATACCAGGTTAGCACGACCGTTCACGAGCACATGTCATTGGCCCACAAAGTGGCCCAAAAAGAAATTGGAGACCCACATTCTCTCTCAGTAAATCACCCGAGGATATGGGAGTCAATTTGAAATGATCCAGTAACCTCCCAGATTGTGTACCCTTTCCACAGCCTGGGGGGCCAACAAGAATGATTCTGGCCGCCTTCTTGAGTTTTGAAAGATTTCTAGTACCAGTATTCATGTCCAATGTATATGTCTACAACAAGATTTGACAGGGGGGTGGAGAAAGTCTTCGTTACACACACTAAGTTGACAAGGCCACCGATCCGGTATCGACAGGCGAGATGAGGTGATGTGAAAGAAGGAAGGCACAGAAAAATGATTGATTTCTGGTAGTTTATTCCAGGTGAAGGGACGGTGACGAGATTTAAATGTAGCGATAAACAGAGAGAGGGAAGGAATCGTGCTGGGGGGGA
>Ga0307507_10009490_pt1 | contig 12931 bp, 13 predicted proteins | sample 7_EM_MG_FD_207223 | JGI IMG/M metagenome (GOLD analysis project Ga0307507, IMG submission 207223) | Populus trichocarpa ectomycorrhiza microbial communities from riparian zone in the Pacific Northwest, United States - 7_EM | ecosystem: Host-associated > Plants > Roots > Unclassified | place... | reverse complement strand
TAGAAAACCACAAAAAATGAAATCATTATTTTATTATGTAGTGAAATGAAAACTTGTATATAACCATGTAATAAATTCCTACATGGCTTAGCTACCAGAGTATCCACAGCTCTTAATCTTTCATGATTTTTGTCCTATGACGATGCTTCAACTTTTTTCCATGCTCTGCCATAAACTCAAGCAACACAGTCGATTTTGAATCGGATTGTCATTTTGTGTCCCCAAATCCACCACAATCTGAAGCTATTTATATCATATGATGTTGGGATATATATGAAGCAGATTAGAAATGCTGAATTCGACGCATCAATCAAATCAAGGTTGATCAACCGCCTTTTCTTCATCGGAGGAGAGCTAGGTGAGCTCCTTCTTCAGCACGTGAAAACCCTTCTCTCCTGTTTTCATCACCTGTGAAAATAACGAGGCAGAGCATGAATTAGCCCAGGCCAAAGAGCCCTACCTTCTAGTACAATTACCCTTCGTTTGTATAACACGCGCTCTTCAAGTAAAACAATCTTAAAAAAAGGCGGGGGGGCTTTTACACTCTCTTTCCATTCAAACCAAAGCTCTCTTTTTGATGAAAAAAAGTCACTAATCTCTCTCTCCTAACGAGTTAGGGTTTTTTTTTTTGCTTGAAATTATAATCAGGTACATTGCTATTTCCTTCTCGATTCTTTCTCTTTCTTTAATCATCTTGTTTGGTTTCGTTTTGATTATTGTTTGAGAAATCCTTGAATTTAGGGTTCTGTGGTTTTGATACTAAATCAGCTCTTGCATGTGCATGTGATGAGTTTTGATTTTGAATTAAGAGAAAAACCTAATTAGAAATGTAATTATTGAGTTTCAATTAAAATCCAAAACGGTTGTTGTTTCAATGCTAAGATCCTGAAGAATGCCTTTTTTTTTTTTTTTTGAAGAGTTGGCTCTCTTGCTGGTTTTGATTCCTTTTTAACTTGCAAGTGCAGGTATTTGACTGTCGATGCCGACTAATCCGAGAGTTGTGAAAGCCTTTAGGGCTATGAAGGCGCTTGGAATAAGCGAAAAGCAAGTTAAACCTGTGTTGAAAAAGATGCTAAAACTGTATGAGAAAAATTGGGAGCTAATTGAAGAGGAAAATTATAGAGCTCTTGCGGATGCCATTTTTGACGAGGAGGAGTCTAAGGTGCACTTCTTTTAGTTATTGCCTTTTCTTTTTAACTCTTTTGAAGGCTTTCTAAACGTTTTTGCTTGATATCTGTCTCAGGTTCCTGACGAGAATGATGATGCTACTGTAAGTGATTCATTTCTTTTGATGGTAATGTTGTGTATGTTTTCCTGCCTGCCTATATCTTCTGACATGCCTCTTGGCTATTTTGACTTGCAGGAGGGAACTTTTGAGGAAAAAACTCGGATTTCTAATGAACCTGAGCGGCCGTTCAAACGGTTGCGTAGAGGCCAAGATGGGCAAGGTTCCTCCCCGCCTAACAACAGCGACCTAGTGTTGGCTGGAAGTCCTTCAAGAAAGCCTAAAGTGCAGGGGAAAGTACTACCTGTTGCGAAATCCCAGCAGCAGTCTCTGGAAACGAGAAATTCACAACCCAGGCCTATTTCACTTCAGAATCCTGCTGGAAACATGAGCTCACAAACTGTTTCTCCTGGTTGTTTGGCGGTGCAGGAACACTCTAGTCAGTCTGATTTATCTGATATGGATGGAACATTGTTGTCTGATTCACTTTTGTCATGGAAGCAGCGATCATACAAGGGAAAAGAACCTTTATTACCTGCGGCTGCTCCACAAGAGAAAAGACCTACTTTAAAAGGATCATCGCAAGCAGTGCACTTCAAAGACCCCGTAGTTCAGCCAAGCGCTTTTCTCTCACCCAAACAAAAAGTGCCTCATTCTCGTGCTCTGATCAAGCCTAAAGACGAGCCATTTACTGGTGACATGCCTTTTGAAGACGCTATGCAATCTATTGCAATTATCCGACCAGGTAAATTATTCCACTCATGGGGACCAGGGAATTGAAGAGTACTGTTTGTAACCATGAATGATATATCTGTTTTTTTCCCCAAGTATTTAATTTGAATGTCAAAACTGCAATTTGTGTCTTTCTTATTGGTTGATTTTGTTTTTTCTTGTGTAAAGGATTTGAATGTCGACATGGCAATTAGTGCTATTCTTTTTGGGCTGATTTTGGTTTCTTCAACCTTCACAGATTCTGCAAGCAAAGAACAATCTCTTATTCAAAGAGTTTCTTCACGCAAACAGCATCATCAAGAACCTCCAGCATCCCAATTTTTAGCTGGAGAAGATAACGTTCCAGTTTCATCAAGTCCGGCAAGAGATAGCTGTGAACTTGCAACCATTCCAGAAGACTCTCCGGCTAGCTTAGAGATTGCCACCTCAGCACTGGGAGAGGTGAAGATTTCTCTGAGCTGCAACTCTATGCTTGGAAGACCAGATTTTCATATGCCTAGTCAAGATGAACTTCTGCAATCAATGCAGGATAAATGTCTCCGATCTTACAAAATCCTTGACCCAAACTTTTCTGTCATGCAAATGCTGAAAGATATGTGTGAATGCTTCTTGGATTTGGCAACTGATTCCTCTCATGAACATGAATCGCAGGAAAGGATTTTGAATGTAACACCAGCTCTTGATCTATTGAAGAAATCTGTTGGTGTTGGTGGCATTAAAGAAAATAACCATTTACCAGCCTATGTTGCAAGGGTATCAGTTGATGCTCGTCACTTTGATGAGGTGGCTGCTTTTCAAATTCCAAGACCACTACAGCCTCCGAATGTTTTGGAGGTTGTGCAGGTGAGTGAAGAGGCTATTGAAAATGGCTGTTCTGGAAGTGGCAAAGTAAATGAATTTAGAGATGCTGAGTTTGGTAGTTTGATTGTGGTTCCACAGAGTCAACTGACTCCTGATGAGTTTAGGTCCCTTCATTATCGTACTGACATCACTAAGGGAGAAGAAATGGTTGAGATTCCATGGTTGAATGAAGTAAACAGCGAGTTTCCTCCATTTTTTAACTACATACCCCGGAATCTGATTTTTCAGAATGCTTATGTCAACTTCACTCTCTCTCAAATTAGGGCTGAAAATTGCTGCTTGGCTTGTATTGGTAATTGTTTGTTGTCATCTACACCTTGTGTTTGCTCCAGTGACACTGAGCATGGTTTTGCATACACTTTAGAAGGCCTTGTCAAGGAGGATTTCTTAGAAGATTGTATCTCTCTGACTCGGGATCCTCAGCGACAATGCCTTTCTTATTGTAGAGATTGCCCACTGGAAAGATCAAAAAACGATGAGATATTGGAACCATGCAAGGGTCACGTGAAGAGAAAATATATAGAAGAATGTTGGAGCAAATGTGGGTGCCACAAACAATGTGGAAACAGAGTCGTGCAGCGAGGTATAAGGTGCAAGTTGCAGGTAAAATTTTATTCAATAGAATTCAATTATCAAAATTAGTTAAATATTAAAAGTGGAAAAAAAACAAAGGCAATAAATTTTTATTTATAAAATAATTCCCAATAGAAATCCTCAAATACACAGAAATTGAGAAGCGGTAATAATTATTTGGTTAGTTTTAGAAAATAAATGAACAATACAAGCTAAATATGGAAGGACAATAAAGGTTAGTGTTAAAAAGACAAAGTTAATATGGAAGTTAGTGAAGGTTAACACAAAACAGTTTAACTATTAGCTACGTAGTTACATTAGTGTGTTTTTTTTGTTTTAAAAAAGAAACAAAGAATACTTCTAAATATGGAAGTGCAATAGAGGTTATAAACTTTAACATAAATAAATAAAGGGTATGAAATTCTTATTTTAAGAAATATAGTAAATTTTAGTCAAATCAAATGCTTGGACTTATTTTGGATTGTCGTTCTTTATATAAGAAATATAATCACACAAGTTGTTCCTTAAGTATTCTGATGTCCCCTTCTTTCTTCAAGATTTTTTCTCATTGCTAATTCTTTTTGTGCATCAGGTTTTCTTTACCCCTGAAGGGAAGGGGTGGGGTCTCAGAACTCTAGAAATGCTACCAAAAGGTACATTTGTATGCGAGTATGTAGGGGAGATACTAACCAACAAAGAGTTGTATGAGAGGAAGATGCAAAGGACAAGTAGCAGCAAGACTGAGAAGCATGCCTATCCAGTTCTACTTGATGCGGATTGGTGCATGAAAGGAGTTGTAAAGGATGAAGAAGCTCTGTGTTTGGATGCTACATTTTATGGAAATATTGCTAGGTTTATCAATCACAGGTAAGTCTATATATCTGATGCATATTTGATTTGATGAGTTGATCTCCTATGGAAATCGTTTCTGTTTTCTCTTTTTGAACTTTTCAGTTGGTTTTCCTTATTTCACATGAACTGGAAAAGGACCTGATTTCAATCTGAAAAAGAACAGAGAAAAGGAGGACATGAAATTTCTGCCATACATAAGAAACCTTTCTTGTGGCAGTAATCAGTGAGTTGATGCATTCTGATACAAGTTCTTTTGTTCTTGTTAGATGTCTTGATGCAAATATGATTGAAATCCCCGTGAAGATTGAGACCCCTGATCATCATTATTATCATGTATGGATACTTCTTGGAGTCTTATTATCATGCCTTTATTGAATATACTAGATTATATTCTCAAAGTACAATGTCACTTTGGATCAATTTTTTCAGCTTGCTTTCTTCACAACAAGAGGAGTGAATGCCTTAGAAGAGTTAACATGGGTGAGCAATGTTACTTTAGTTGTCCATTAATTTTTCACGATTCTGCTTAGCTGTTACATAAACGTTGTTGCTTTGATACTATCATGTATGTTAAGTCACAGGTGGAAGTAGATTCTATCATGTATGTTAAGTTATATTGTGTTGTGAGTTGTGACAGAAAAATGATGTCAGATCTTTTACTGCTGTTGAAATTACGAAGATAGTACATCTAAATTAAGTGACCAGGAGCTATAAATTTATTGTAGCTAGGACATATGGATTTGGAAATTACATACATACACTAGTTTCTGTTACTTGTCCCTTGCTCTTCAATTTTAAAATTTATATCACATGTGCAATCATTCTATAATCTTTAAGAATTGATGGCTGATGTGGCTACAGGATTATGGGATTGATTTTGATGATACTGATCAACCTGTGGAGGTATTCCCATGCCGATGTGGCAGTAAGTTCTGCAGGAACATGAAACGTTCAAATAGTAAGTTTATTCTAAATCTTAACGAGGCATGGGGTTGAGCAACTTGGAAATTTGGCCCATTTACATTTCAATGATATAAAGATTCAATCTGTGTATGTTGATGCCTACAAAACTTTCCTTGGATGCTGTAGAGTTTGCTAGATTTAAGATCCAAAACCTATGGTTTTCAGGTCTCGAGGATAGCCTAGTAATACCAAACTTTATTCGCACCAGTGATAGGTCATATAGCTTTGAGCTGGCAATTAATTTTGATTTAGATTGGGAATGCAGGGATTTTTAAAAACCCATCTTTGTTCATTAATCAAATATGGTGCTTTGCATTGGAGATTTCCTAGGGATGTATTCGAATGATATTCAACAGGATGGGATTTGGGGAGTGACGTGGTTGTTCTTGGGATGCTCTGTTGCTTGCAACATTTTGTTCTCGTGGACTTCATTTTCCTTCTAATGATCACCTTTTGCTCTGGTGCAGGATCTAATTCAGCAGCAAGATGATCAGATGTGCAGATTATGAGACTGCCTCATTCTTCCACAATCCCATCCATGACGAGAGAAGAAAGATTTTGAAGTGGATTTGCTCAGTTTTTCTTGGTCCTGCTGGCAATCTTGTCAAAGTCATATGGTGTTATTTTGTCAAGCCGGATGGTTAATTGGCAGTGGGTCGTGCACGGCCCTAAAAATGTGTTTATGATGTATTGATTGCATAATCTACCATCCCAGTATTGAATTTTGCGTCTAAATCTGGGATTTTGTGCTGCAGCTTGGCAACAACTGGGTCATGTATGTCTTTGTTTATTGTACAGGATTTTGGCTTTGTGATCTGCCCTAGTTCTGAGTCCTCCATCATATCAGGCACTAGCCATTTTTATCCGCTTTTGATTGCTCCCCATTGAAGTTGGGCGTCATGGTTTGGCCACAGGCTGCTATTTGCTGGAGAGAGAGATTCCATACAAGTGCAACGCAGTATGGCTTGTTTTTGCACAAGCTGCTGCTATGCGCTAATCCTATGCTAGGCACCATCCACGACCTAATATGGAGATGCCCCTATGAGTGCTTGGAAACCAATGATCAATTCGTTTGAGATGGCAACATGATGGCATTGAAAGTACAAAGAGGAGATCGCCGTGTGATTTCCTAGCAGATTATTAGCAAGCAGTTGAAAACCTTAAAAAGGTCATCCTCTGAAATGTATCCTAGCATTCTTTGACCATGCAAGGAAGCCCTTTGAACTATTTAGCCAAGAACATGCCGGGATTCTATGGAGCAATTGTTGCCGTCCTGTTTCCAGCTCGAAATCAATGGTAAGGATGTGAAGAATGGCCTTCTTCTTTTAAGCTCTGGTTGCAAAGAACAACAGGTACATTTCGTCAAGATAATGCAAAAACAGAATTCAATTCTCTGCTGGACAACTTGCATCTAGCATGGCTGGACTCATGCAACCTCTAGGGTATGTTTTAGGGATTAAACATACAGTTATCTTCTCAACACAGGGCATTGGGGGCATTAAAATTCTGAAAGCAGCATGCTGTGCGAGCAGATTTTATCGTCCGTCTTTGAATGTCCGAATGAGGCATCCATGCGATTCAGGAGCGTTCACCTCATATGTCAGCCATACACAGGGTTGAAATTAATCTTGCATCACAATCTTAGACAGTCACGTTCGTCATTAAATAAAGCATCATCCACTTGCATATGAAGATAAGGAAACAACAGTGTGTGACATTGTCTGCACGGCAATTCTGATGCTACATTTTGGCGAACCATCCCGTGCTCTCCATGACAAAAATCTTGTATCTAGCATCAGGAAGAAACCACAACTGATCACATCATCATACATCAATCTCCTTAAGAGGGCGTTTTGCAGTCCTCCAATTTCCTTCTGATATCTTCAATAATCCTGTTTGGTAGTTCTCCTTTCCACCTTTTGCTATTTTATCTCCGATCCTCTCATATACTCAGTGATCCTGTTTGGTAGTTTTGTTCGCTAATGACAAAGACTCCCTATTGTGAGGGGTGGAGAGGAGGACATCATGCTCACATCCAGAAGGCATAACAGGACAAATGCTGCCTGGATTCAGTGGGAAGAGTACTTTGTAGTAACCATCCATAATGGCTGAAAAATTGCATGTTTCAGCAACCTTTGGCATCTGTACATGGCACAAACATCAAGCCATTGCAACCATGAAGTGCATGAACCTAAATAGAATAACAAATTGCACAACATTTATCTCCTGACGAGCTTGAAAAACAGAGGATGGATATGCCTACCTGGTAAATGTCACGCATGTAGCCATGAAGATTTGGGTACTCAATCAGCTTCTTCTTTGTGCACTTGAACAGAACATTATACACAATATCAAACCGAATTAGAGTGGTAAACAAGCAAACATCCGCAAGAGTCAAGGTGTCTCCACACAAGTATCGCGAGGTGGTCAGATGATCTTCCACCGCCTCCAGTGTAGTGAATAAACCATTCACTGCACTGTCATATGCATCTTGACTTTGAGCAAACCCACACCTACAATAACAACAAATCATTCATAAATCCATTTTACCTTTACCCACAAAGAATAAAGAAAGGAAAACGTAAAACCCACGAAGATCAAAACCCTGCCTATAAACCCCATTATTGACATTGGGATAAATTAATCCATTCCACTCCCCAATCTTTCCCTTCAATTCCTTTGGTGATAAGTCCAAACCTGGGTTCCGGGCCAACCCGTTAAGACCCGAATTGAAAAACTCGATTATATCATAGCTCTCATTACACCCTACTTCCTTCTTCTCCACATCCCATAACATTGGCACCGTAGCTCTCCCACTGTACCCACCTGACCTCCTTAACCCATACACGCCCTTCAGATTCCGGCACCCATTAGCATTATCCCTACCCGGGACAAGAATATTCCTATCCCTGTTTGAGATAGGAATATCTTTGAATTCCCACGATCCATCTTGACCCGGTCCAGCAATTGAGACAGGGACCGCATCTTCCAGGCCCTTCAACGCCCGAACTATCAATGTCCTGTGCGCCCATGGGCAAGGTAAGCCCACGTAGAGGTGAAGTGTTGTTGAGTTTTGGAGCGTAAATGGAGGGTTCAGGCGGAATTTCGAGGCGGGTCTTGTGTACCTGCCGGAGGAATCAGAGGGAGCGAGCTGGGACATCATGAGTTGCCACGTGGAGTTCCATGTTGTACGGACGGTGGATATTAGGAGTCCTGGTGGCAGTGACTGGCCCCACAATAGGTTTGTTATTGTGGAAAGGATGGTTTTGGGGTTCGGTGATTGTTGATCAGGAGGGGTGGTTTGATTCAGGGATTGTCTTGGGATGACGTGGCATGCGAAGCGGTGGGTTTTTTGGGTGGCTGTGGTGGTGGTGGAGAAAATCGGAAATTGGGAGCTGAAGAGTAATACACCGGACATGATGACTATACAACGTGATAAAATGGTCATTACAGGCCTGTCTCCCGTTTGTTATAATTACAGGCCTTACAGTCATTATCGTTATTGGGTAGGGAGAAAATGGTAACTATGCAACAATGTAAGCTTAAACAGTATCGTATTCAGAATAGCTAACAGCTAGGCTGCCCCTCGCCAATATTGAGAGTCCGGCTCCTAAATCATGAAGAGAATTTATTAAATTCATTTAAGTGCCATTTATTGAATGTGAAGATGTATTCTTAAAAATTAAATAATTTACCTGTTTTACGCTACAAGTGAGATTAATTTTTTTAAAAAAAGTTTAAAATGTATTCAATTATTACTAATATATTTTTAAAAAAAGTAATTTAAACTGTTTAAAATTGATTTGATATAACTTATTTAGCTTGGTAACACCAAATGCAACTTGGATAACCAGAAAAAAAATATAATTTGATTTAAAAATTTAAAAATTATATTTTTAAAAAATATATATATTAAAATAACAATATATTGGATCGATCGAGTCAATTCAAGTTAACACGTAAAATTCATGACTCGAGTCATGAGATCATGATCACCTTATATAAAGTAGATAAAAAAAAATATATTGAAACTCTCAATCAACTTAATATTGGAGAACGAAGTTGAAAAAAATCAATTAAAATAATAATAAAAAAACCTGAGTCAACCAAAGTTAATCTGTCAAATTATGAAGCTTAATTCTCAATTAATTCACATTGAATGATGAAACTGAAAAATAAATCAATTAAAAAATAACAAAAAAAGATTTGAATCAACCTAGTTTAACCCATCAAACCCTTGACTCGGATCATGAGACTTGGATAACTTCATAGAAAAAAATCAAAACAAATTATAAAGTTTAATTTTCAATCAAGTTAAATGATGAAAAATAAAAATGAAAAAACAAATCAATTACATAAAAGAAAAAAAAAATTCAAGTCAGCTAAGTTAACTTTCAAAAGTCGCTACTCGGGTCATAAAATTAAAATAACCTCAAAAAAACAAACTGAAATAAATTATGAAACTTAATTCTCAATAAATTTAATATTAAAAGATAAAATTAAAAAAATATAATGTTTCATATTGACTTTAACGAGGAGGAATTTCCCCTCCTTAATTAATTTATGTTAATAATATCTTAAAAAATAACTTATTTCTTTATAGAATTTATCATTAAACAAAAAAAAAGTTAAAATTTATCATGATTAATAAATTATTTCAAAAAATTATTACATAGACTTGATGTACCATAATCTAAGCTCATGAATAAGACCAATAGAATTTTGACATGATTATTAAATTTGTTGATATTATTTTGTGATGGATGCATTATTAATTACTTTATTTCATAATTATAACTTTATTATCAAATATAAAAAAATTACATTCTAAGTATGATTGACTAAATATATAATTTGTACAAATCTAATTATTTGTGATTGATGTGGACTAATTATGTATAACAATATTTTTAATAATTCTCATAGTTTCATAAATTATATATTTAATCTTTTTTTTAAAAAAAAAAAGCAGTTACAACCTTTTCATCCATTTCATTTTCTTTTAAATTTTTTTAACCTTTAAGGAAATATAGAAATAAATTAAATAATATAGGGAGATTAATGAGAAAAATAGTTATTTTTTTTAAAAAAAAAAATTAAGCATGCTTGACACTATAATGATTTATTAATGTAGGGAAAGTTATCCCATCAATCTATGATATGAATTAAATTATATTGAAAAATTACATTTTATAATTTATACTTTAGAGTGCAAGTAACACTTTACATCTTATATCTCCTCCACCTAAAAAAAAAATTATTTACTTTTTTACATATTTACCATTACTTTTCATTTAATGTCTAAAATTCCCCTGAACACAATAAATAACAAAAATATCATTGAGTTTACTGTTTTTTTTTTTTTAAATGTAGTCGTTACTCCTACCTTTATTAATTACAACAATGCCACTACTAATAATTATTTAAGAATAAAAACACCATTTTGTTCTCAAAACACCCTAAAAATTACATAAACATGACAACATCATTTTCTTCTCAAATAACCTCCAAAAGTTCCAAATTCTAGCAAATTTTAAGAAGTATAAGAGCCACATTGTTCTTTAATCTTCGCCTAATTTTTATTTAACAACATTGTTAATCACAACCCAACATGCATTGCCTCAATCTCCATCAAACTTGACAAATAAAACACTCTGAGACATCATTAACATGCCATCATCTACATCAAATTCTAGTAGCTTGGAAAGTTGCAATAGTTTGGTTGAACTCAAGTTCAAAAATAGAAGGTGCAAGAAATGTGTAAAAAAAGCAGCGGTTAAAATATCGAAAATAGAAGCTATTAAGAACAAGTTATTGTATAGATGTGATGATTGGTCACGCGACAATAATTTTATTGATTGGTGTAAACATATAAATGAAATTAAAATTATTGTAATAGGTGGAGGATGTTCTCATGATGTCGAGCGAAACTGGATGAATTGAAGAAAATGAAAAATGAACTATGTAGAGTTTGGATCAAGAATCATAACATGAAAACTAGCTTTGTTTGTGTGAAATTGTTGTTAGTAACTAATTTAGTGTGTGATATTAATATTTGTATCTATTTTTTTGTTCATGTCAAAAAATGAAATAAAAACATAAGGCAACTTTGATCCATAACTACATAACATTTATAACATTTATAATGCAAAACAATTCGAACAATAGTTGTTCAAATTTTTTTTACCAAAAGCATCAAAATTCAAACATATTTAGAAAAATCATAAATATTCTAACATTCATAGCAGCAGCAACACTGAAAATCACCAATCTTTTTTCATATATTTCAATCAATAAACTTACTTTTGGGTAAAGTGTTGAAAAGATATAGATATACTTGTGAGCATTTGAAAGATCACATAGATTATTCAAATTAGATATTCATTTAAAACTAAAGATATATTCAGGTACCATAATAGAATCACATGTGTAGAGGGTTATGATGAGGATGTACTAGCATCACCTCTAGCAACTTTGCCATATTTGCCACTATTTGAGCCTCTCATAGCACCATCACTAGATTTCCTCTCAATTCTACCACCTCTTAAGCCTCTTATAGCATCAGTATTGGATCCCCTCTTAGATCTCCCAACTCTACCATAACCTCTACCCGAAATCTGTTAAGCATTGTCCCTTTGGTAAGTTCTAGAATCATGGTCATACTGCTTGTAATTATTGTATCTAAGTGTTGAAACCCTCTTCCTTACCATACCAGGCTGATCATCTCCATCTTTCCTTCTTCGATTCTTTCTTAGTCTACCAATACACCTTTTTAAGTTGGGGGGGATAATGACATCTCTCTTTCCTTTAGATCGAGATCAACTTCAAATAAAGGGTGCACATCAATAGAATATGTTTTTCTCAAGGTTTCAACACTATATCATGCATGACAAACATCTTTAAATTCAATTCTCTTGTGATGCACACAAGGCACCACATGCTTGCATCCTCTTTTTAGACCAGCAATGACTCTTGCACCTTCAACCACTAGTCAACAATGACAACACCAACTAAAGTTACACCTCTTTTCCTCCCAGACCAGCACTGTGAGCATCAACGAACTCCACTACCATCTCCACCATCTTCGTGGAAGGCCAGCAATGGCAGTTGGCATCTCACTAGGCCATATAAGCTTTCTTCTCCCATCTTCATTTTAATTACTCTCTCTTATACAAGTATGTAAAACATGAATTACAACTTTTTTACAAGTTGTGTGGGCTGGATCAGACCTAACCCATATGACTAGGTTGAGTCCAACTTTTTTTTAAAAAAAAAGAAGAAGCAACTTTTTGGTTGTCTGTCAGCTCATCCAAACCAGGCTGAGCTTGGGCCTCAGGCTCAATAAGCCCAGCTTTTAGGCTAAGAATATGTTTGCCAAACACACCTTTATGCCTTTCCTTGAGTTTTTAGCTTGTTCTTATTTGAATGTTTAGCCAAACAAATTCTTAAAAATAAAAATAAAAATTTGAAAAATTTCAAAGATCATTTTAAAATTATTTTTGGGTCCCTCGCATGTTTTCTCAATAATTTTTTCTAATATTGGGCTGTAAATTACATTATAAAATACAGACCTAGTATTAAAAATACCTAATTTTTCTCAATTTTCAAGCAAAAATAAAAAATAAAAAACTCCTTATTTTAGAGAATACAAAAATATTTTTTTTATTCAATTATTTCATTTAATATTGGGTTGTAGATTTACATTGTAAGATACAAAACCGGTAC
>Ga0307507_10009489_pt1 | contig 12933 bp, 18 predicted proteins | sample 7_EM_MG_FD_207223 | JGI IMG/M metagenome (GOLD analysis project Ga0307507, IMG submission 207223) | Populus trichocarpa ectomycorrhiza microbial communities from riparian zone in the Pacific Northwest, United States - 7_EM | ecosystem: Host-associated > Plants > Roots > Unclassified | place... | reverse complement strand
GCAGGTAACCGATAGTCTTCTAACGATCACTTCTCTTGGCCCAATAGCTGTTGCGATAGCTAAGTCCGTTGACTCCTATCTAGCAACGTCGATCGCTAGGCTCCTATAAGACAGTCGTGTCTTGATTTTCGAAAGCGTGATAGATAAAGATCTTTGTATTGAAAGTAAATAGCATGAAAGAACTTAGATGGTTGCGTGAAGAACCCAAATCTCGTCCCTTTTTTATTTTTTATTTTTTATTTTTTATTTTTTATTTTTTATTATATTTTTTATTTTGTTTCTATCTGAGGCCGAAGGCCGAAGCAATAAGTACAAAAATAGCATGTAACCGCAAAGGTTATGGCCGCAACAAACTTCCACCCAGTCCATCCCATCGTCGAGGCGGTGGAAAACGTGGGAAAAAAACCCCTGGTCTAAAACCCGCACCAAGCGCCCGGGGGCTGAAAACTACAACAAAATATACATGAAGCTCGCAACCAAAAGAAAACATCTACCGAAAACCCAAGAAAAACCCAACAGTGAGAAAAACAAAAAAAACCCACATCCGTAGAAGCTGCACCTGAGAAAGCCCATCCGCCGCGAAGCCCTTTAACGATCCCCAACTGCAAGCATCATAGAACACAACCACGCTCGAGGGTAATAGTACCAGGGCCATATAGACCGGGCCGCGGGGCTGAAGGTAGAACGTGTGGTGGGTTAGGCCGAGGGAGTCCACAAGTCCTAGGAGGAAGCGAGGTGAATGGTGGCCGGACGCCGAGGCGATCGAGCTGGGTGGGGGGTGTTGGCTGTAACCGAGCCACGGGACGAAGACCAGGTAAGGGGGGGGAGTGGTGTGCCAATCAATAGAAGTACGAGGGAGGGAGGACCGAAACGAGATCACGACTTTTCGACGATGCCGATTGTACCGAACAGTGATCCAAGGAGATAGTGCGATACCAAGGAGCAGAGCCACCAGGGCCACTACTTCGACGATAACCCGGGACTGTGACCGACCCATTGACGAGAGAAAGGGGTTGCCGACCGTGCAAATGCTAAGCGAGGCAGCGAAGCAAGTGCGGGGAGAGGAGGGAGTAGAGCCAAACGACCCCTAGAAACAAGGACGCCGGGGCCCAAGGACATGACAAGGGAAGTAAGGTGGGAGGGGGAGGGTGCAGCTCACTGAGAGTGCGCGTGCAGCTCACTGAGAGTGCGGTGGTGGTGGATGTTGACGATGAATTCTCATGGTGTTGAGTTTTCAATCGCCGGAGGTGTAGAGGAGATCGTTCGTGACCCAAATCTCCTGCCCCGAGGGTGCCCTTATATAGGGGTTCTTCCCTCAACCCTAACCCTGCGTGACTCATACCCTCGTGTCACGCGACTCATGACTCATAGTGAGTCATAGTGTGAAATCCATCAGCTGACTCGTCCGAGTCAGCTGCGTCCTATCTCACAACTAATCAAAACTCATAAAACAAGTCATGTGCCCTAACGGGGTCACATGCGTGAGACCCATGACTCATAACTATGAGTCATGTGCAAAATACATAAACCACATGACCACAATCGTGCGTCATGTCAAATCTCAACCAATAACAATAATCCAATGACACGCTATTGCGTCGTCATGTGAAAACCTATGAGTCAACTGATCTCATAGTGTGAAGGATAACAAACCGGTGACTAATAACTATTAGTCATGTGAGATCCTGCCTTGCTTAGTCACCGTTTGTGACAGATGTCAAAACTGTTATTGCTATAGCAGAAAGACTAGACTCTATCCATTGGAGTACAGGAGTGTATGGCAAGGAACGCTAAGATAAACAACCTAAGGAATCCACCCACACAAAACCAGAACACAAAACAAAGAAGAAGTTCAATATCAATAACAACTCCACCAAAAAGAAGGAACAAAGAAAGAAAGGAGCCTGCATTACTTGTGGTGGTGAAGAAGATATGGCAAAAGATTGGCCAAGCAAGAAAGACAAAGGGAAGGGTAAGGTCAAGAAGGAAGCAACCTCCAACGTAGCAACAGAGCTCAGCGAATATGATAAGGTATACATCAATACCTTGGAATTTGAGAGCTATGCAGCTGCAAAAACGACTCGCCCCACTACGATGAAGGCACACTACGCACTTGAAGGCACTATGTTCATTAATGGAAAGGAAGCAAAAGCCTTGTTTGATACACAAACGATAGGGGCAAACCTTATTAGTGCTGCCATTGTCACTACCCATGGTATACCATGCACAGAAATGAAGGAACCAACTAAGATACTCATGGCCATGAAGTGATCACTATCTGAGAGCCATAAAGAATGCAATGTTGAACTAGGGGTGGGTAAACTGCAGACAAAAGGAAACAAGATGCTAGTAGGAAACTTAGCAAAGTACGATGCCCTTATAAGAATGCCATTCCTAAAACAAGAAGTAGCTATAATAGAAGGTGGTAGGTTAGCAATTGACTTCCCTAAGTTTGGAATCAGAATCAATTGCACACCCACCAGGGGACATATTCGAGCTGCAGTTATCACCCCTGAAGATGTAATGGACCAACACTCAGAGGTGTTTCCTGAAGTTATACCAGAAGGACTACCACCCTGAAGAAAGATAAACCACGAAATTCGTCTGATACCAGGAAAGGACCTAGGGACTTTACCAACTTACTCAATTCTAGAACGATTGGTGAAGGACATGAGTTTAGGGATCAATGAGAAAATCAAACAAGGTGTTAGGGGTAGCCGGTATGGTAACCTATAATACCGGACTAGGCCTTATGTTCGAGTGGTTCTATAGATGGAGAATCTTGTTTAGAAAGGCTCGTAGGGAAGTGTAACTAAGTTACTCGCGTAATATAAAGATAATGAGTTAATAATAGTTTGTAACATATTATATTGATAAGATCTCTTCTCTGGTGCTTGATGATACTGTTCAAGAGAGGGAGGCACTTCGATATTTATATTCTGCGTCTGAGTGTTCGCGGGCTACATGTCCTAATCATACTAACTAAGTATCGACCGAACAAAGTTCTCTAACTCATAAGTGCCAACACCTCTTGACCCTGACAACTGTTCGACTCCCTGCTCATATTATGAAGACGCAGACCACTATATTATCGTGAGAGTGTGTCAGTCCCCTGAATAATAGGTCACTCTAGAGTACACGTAGCCGACTAATGCCAACATAATAATATCTCTTCACCGAACGGTATATGAAGTGGCCAACTTCAAAGATGTCAGACCATTCAATGCGCGAGAGTCTGTCACGGTCTGCGCATCAGGTTTCTGAACTGACTTGTGGTGGCAATCGCTTGTAATCTTATGTTCGTACTGACTGGTTCTGAGCGGGTCCGGAGGTCTCCGCTATGTGTCTTCTGGTATCGTCATATAATATTTACTTAAGTGTTTATTCTGATTCCGTCCGTCATCTTAGAGAACTCTCATCCCTACCCTATGGGTATCCCAAAATGGGAACAAACACTTAAATCTCTCAGACGCCTTTGCGCTATTATCGCCGTCATTGTATGACTTGTCGCATAGTTATATTTTAACTAATAATAACTATGACGTGGCTGTGAATCGAACACGTGACCTTATAGTCGGAGGCACGTGACTATCATCTTAAGCTAGACCGAGATGTATCTATTTTTTACTTTGTACTTTGTCTGATTGGTACGCAGGGGTCTGTGCGTGATCATTATATTTTGGCATTCTTGGTATGCCTAACACAAGGGATTATCGAAAGAAAACCAGTCCATGGAGCAGCACCTATGTTTGCCCAAGAAAAGAAAGATAAGATCAGAATGAGACTACTTGTTGATCTCACAGCAAGGAATGGGATAAGTATCAAGGACGATGAAACTATTCCAAACAAAAGAATGATCCTGAACTTGCTTGGAAGAGCGAGATACCTAAACAAGATTGACCTCAGCGACGCATATTTCCAGAGGAGAGTAAACCCCAAGGATGTCGATAAAAATGGTTTCAAATCACCATCTGAATCTTTCGTCAGCAAAGTCATGCTCCAAGGACATCTGTGTAACCGCCTCCTGGGTGGTGGCGGCAATCGATAGGGTAATGATACTATCTCTATATCAAAGTGCGGTATATAACGAGACTAAGTACTGGAGGCTTAGACTAAGTTGTTGTAACAAACTTCAAGTTCTTACTATATCGTAACTACCAAGTAGTTCCTAATAGCTAAGTATGGTTGGACTTATTGGATTCTCGAAGTGAACTGAAGGAGTAACTGTTCAACCAAGTATATTGAAAACTCTGTCTGTCTAAGTCTGCTCTCTCTAAGTCCGGAGAATAGCAGGTCTTCAATACACTTGTCAGGCTAACCGGTGCCTTGTAAACAATAACCATAAAGACTCCCAAAACGGTAGCCTTGAAGCGTCACATAAAACATATCAAGTATCAAACGATACCTTGACACAATAACAAAAATAGACTGAGTATCCAACGATACTCGAAACTAAACATAAACCTGTACCGGTTACAATCTGAATGCATCAAGGACATTTATGTGAATAATGTCTGACCTATTCGCCGACTACCTAGGACAATTCATGTGGGTTTACATTGACGGTATCCTTATATTTTGTGATACAGAACAAGACCACTTGAAACACATCGCAATTGTAGATGATGTGGTAAAACAAGCCAAGTTTTACACTAGCAGGAAGAAGTCCGAATTCTTTGCGAAAAGCATGGATGTCCTGGGACATATAATTGACGATCAGGGGTTAAAAGCATCACCTGAGAAGATCTCAAGAATTGCAGCATGGACTACCCCCAGGAAGAAGGAACAATTGCAGCAATTCCTCGGAGTTGTCAATTACATTAGTCAATTTATACCACACTTGGCATTGGTCACAGCACTCCTGATCTTGCTTACTGGAACAGAGGAGTTTGTGTAGACTGCAACACATGATCACACCATGGAAAATATTAAGCGAGCTGTAGCACACAACCAGATTATGAAACCAATGGACCATGAATCAGCATTACCAATATGGTTGATAACCGACGCCTCTAACACAGGAGTTGGAGTGTGGGTAGGAGAAGGAGAAACAGCTGACACTGCCAGACCGGCAGCGCTCCACAGTAGGAAGTTCTCTAACGCCCAAATGAATTATGGCACTACAGACAAGAAAGCATTGATGATAGTTGATGCCACTACAGCATTCCATCACCTTCTGGCAGGAAACGAATTCACGATAGTCACTGATCACCAGCCCCTGATGTACCTCAAATCAAGCAGAACACCAGCAAAGAAGCAGCTTAGGAGGCGAGGATAGATAGACGAGTTTAGGATAAAAATCATATACCGGCATGAACAATAGAACTATTTAGCGGACACTTTATCACGCCTTTACACAGAAGACAAAAGCTATCCTCATACAGTGCAAGACCCTACTCAAGAGGCTTCAGGGAATGACAACTCTCCTCTTATCTACTTCACTGAATCCGATTCAGAAGACATGTTTCAATTCAAAGTTCTCGAGGTTAACTACAACCAGAACCACTTGGACTGCAGCAATGACTACAGTATCCATCAAGCTCCGCTATATCCCAACAATTAGAGAAACAAGGACTCTATGAACACTTGGGGTGACTATTGGAGCATCAGCAGGGCCAGAGTAATGAAGAAATCGCCCACTCAGCACAGCACTGGTCAGATTATTTCGCGCTAATGTGCCCTATCCATGAAGATAATAAGATTATGAATAAGGTCTATGCAGGCTAGTTGAAGAGCAGCCCCCCACCTGATGACCTTCGGCAAGGAGGAATGCAAGACGCTATGGATCTGGTGTTTGATGAGGAAATGATCCTCTCCCCTCGACCTCGACCAGACCTATCAAAGATCAAAAGAAGACTACCCGAAGCTCTAGGCTGCATGACCACAAATGTCCCCTACGAAAGCCCTGAGTGCACTCTGCATCAGGCCCACAGACCCTTGCCAACCAAACCCCTCTATGGAGGGCCACTCGCCTCCCACAACCTTATCCCAGTGATTGAACCACCAAAGCTACCCCACCACGACAGAAACCTCTACCAGGTATACAATGATATCCTAGAGGAGGAAGAGAGCGAGGTTACGAGGTGGGAAATAATCGTGGATGAAAGAGATGTGGTTCAAGCTATGAACGAGATGGAGACTATATGGAGGGAGCAGATGATCAAAGGGTATAGGAACGACCCTGTCTACCAATTGGCCCAAGACTCTTGCAATACCTCGCGAGGTGGAAAAATGCAACACTACTGCATTCAAAATGGCCTACTCTATGCCACCACCCGAGGAGGAGAGGACTGCCTCTACATACCAAAGGGACATGGGATCAATGGAGAGATACTTCGGGAATTAATGATTAGCGAGATCCACACCAAGGGACACCACAGTGCAGATACGAATCTTCGCTAAGTATTCGAATATATCTACTTGCCAGAAATGAGGAAGGACTTCAGGCAGGGTGTCAGGCGGTGTGAACTATGCCAGGCCAACAAAGAACCCAACACCCTACCAGTCGGAAATGCCCAAACCCTTCATTTCCCCTGTGAGATATTTTTGACCTATGCTATTGAGTTTATTGGTCTCTTTACCAAATTAAAGGGCCAGGATTCGGTCCTGGTAGTGGTGGATAGAGCTGTGGGATTCAGCTGGCTGATCCCAACCTTGGTTAATGTAATGGCAGTACAAACTACAGAGCTACTTCGGCACCATATTTTTACGCCTCATGGAGAACCTACCTCGATTGTCACTGATGCTGACCCACAATTCACTGCTAAGTTCTGGAAACAGACACTTAAGACTATGGGAATCGAACACATTATGGCTGTGCCCGGCCATCACCAAACGAATGGGCAGCCTGAACGGAAGATCATGGAACTCAAGACTGCCCTGAGAAATGTCACTCACCTCCGCCAAACCAATTGGCTCACCTCCCTCCCTGAAGTAGCAGCATATTCTAAGACTGACCATTCTGACACAATTAACATGTCCCCCTACAACGCGGTGTAGGGTCGAGAGTACCCCCTCTTAGACACCGACCAGGTTTACCCTTCTGCAGTTCCTGCCTCTGACAATTATTACAACAGGCATCAGGAAATCAGGAATGCAGCATACCAGGCTCTCAAGCTAGCGAGAGTTAGATCTACTAAGACTGCAGCTAAGAGACGGGACGATTTTGAACCTGTTGAGATTGGGGGAATGGTAATGATATATGGGGACCAATTTGCGGCGGAATCTGGCCGGTCCAGGAAATTACAACGAGGATGGAGAGGACCCTTTGTCGTTATCGAATTCGATGAGCATACCCAGAACTACACAGTTAGTATGGACTTGAGGATATATTGACGGTAGAGAGCAGTGTTCCACTGTGCAGTAGTCAAACTCTACCACCCAAACGATGATCAGTGATTTCCTGGGAGGGCCATCACCAAACCAGCACCTATCTTGATCGATGACGAAAAAGAGTGGGAGGTTGAGACGAGTCTTGACCATAGGACAAGGCATGGCAGAGAACAATTCTTTGTGAGGTTGAAAGAGTATCCCAAGCCTTGAATAGCGAGAATAGTTGGGAACCTATAGACGGACTCGAAAATGCAGGAGACCTAGTGCGGGCAAGGTGGACTGATAACATGCCAGGGGAGGAATTTCCAACTGTTTTTTCCAGTTATATTACGGTTTGCTTTACTCCTACCAAAGATGGTTATGAACAGCATTCTGAGGAACCGGCGGTGGATTTGGGATTCTGGAAACCCCATTTGGACACTGACTACAATAGTGAGGAGATCTAGTTTTTTTTGCTATATGTTTGAAATGATGTTTTCATTTTGTTTTTGGGGTGTAACCGGTACGGGTTACTTGTTTGGTTTCTGAGTATTGTTGGATACTCAGTATGTTTTATGTTTATGATTGAGTTTGATACTCATGATGTTTTATGTTTGGTTTCGAGTATCGTTTGATAGTCAGTATGTTTTATTTATCGTGTCAAGATATCGTTTGATACTTGATATGTTTTATGTAATGTTTCAAGGCTACTGTTTTGGAAGTCTTTATAGTTATTGTTTACAAGGCTCCGGTCAGCCTGACAAGTGTATTTAAGACCTGCTATTCTCCAGACTTAGAGAGAGCAGACTTCGACAGACAGAGTTTTCAATATACTTGGTTGAACAGTTACTTCTTCAGTTCGCTTCAACAATCCAATAAGACCAAACATACTTAGCAATTAGGAACTACTTGGTAGTTGCGATATAGTCAGAAGTTTGTTACAATAACTTAGTCTAAGCCTCCGGTACTTAGTCTTGTTATATACCGTACTTTGGTATAGAGATGGTATCGTTACCTTGCCGATTCCCGCCACCACCCACGAGGCGGTTACAGCAGGGGAATCTCTTGGGTGGACGGTGAGAGGCCGGAGCAGACAGTAGGGCATCTAGTAGACGAGATGGATTGGGGAGGGAGGAGAGTGAATGGTTGAGAGGGGAGAAAGTCCGCCGGATCTGGGAGAATACGCAAAGGGTTCTGGGGTGCAGGGTGAAGAACACAGCTTGTGGGGAGGTTCAGACCAAAAAGGACTAGGAGAGGAACTGGGAATGTTCTCCCCTCTTCTCCTTTTTCGTCCGAACCCCCCCACAAGCTGTGTTCTTGTCCCCACACCCACCAAACCCTTTGCGTATCCTCCCGAATCCGGTGGACGAAATGAGGGCAGAAACAGGGTAAGATGGGAAGAATGTTGGTAGACAGGGGTGTGTGGGAGAGGGTTGAAAGTAGATAAGTCGCGGCCACAAGGTGACTGTGAAGAGGTGCCTGGAGACAGTGGCATTCCAGGCTCAGGCTAGGAGAGAAAGAGGTTATGTGCTGGGAACAGTGTTGCTAGGGAGAACTGCGGTAGGCTGTGTCCAGGACCTCTGGACACAAACAGGCCATATCTGAACGAAGCGAGCCCGTGCCTTGGTATCAGGAACTGGAGTTTACGTTATAAGCAGCTGGAGCGTCTCGCAAACAGGGCGAACAGGACGCTCCAGGACGCAAGGCAATATTTTTGCTGCTGTAGGATGACAGACGGGTCTCAACGTTCAAGCTGTCATTAACCAAGTTTTCACAGGATGGGTCTTGAGCAGTTTAGCAAGGTCTTGGCTCTCAGGCTGCGGCTCCTCCGCGGCACTGTTGCGACTTAAAACCTTAGCTGAAGCTTCTCCCCTTTGTGCGTAGATCACGTCCTCTTTCAAGATTCCAGATATCATTATTCAAGTTTGTACCGGGTACCATTGTCCAAACCCCAGCAGTCTATATAAGCTCTCCCTCACCCCAATCTATCCTCTCTCCATGCTTCTTTCCCCAATCACAATTATATCCTTCATCGATCAACTCATCCATCCTAATAGAGCCTACCAAGCTCTACAAAACCTCTTACTCGTTTGCAGTATAACTAGTATATCCCCAGACTAATTCAGTACTATCCATCTGTGTAACCGGTACTGGTTCCTGGTTTGGTTTTGAGTACCATTTGATACTCAGTCTGTTTGAGTTTGATACTCATGATGTTTTATATTTGGTTGTAAGTATCATTTGATACTCAGTATTTTTATGCTTGAGTTTGATACTCATGATGTTTTATGTTTGATTTCGAGTAGCGTTTGATATTTAGTATATTTTATGTATTCGTGTCAAGGTATCGTTTCATACTTGATATGTTTTATGTAACGTTTCAATGCTACCGTTTTGGAGCCTTTATGGTTATTTTTTATGAAGCTCTGGTTACTGTGACAAGTGTATTTAAGCCCTGCTATTCTCCGGACTTAGAGAAGGCAGACTTTGACAGACAGAGCTTCCAATATACTTGGTTGAACAGTTACTTCTTCTGTTCACTTTGAGAATCCTTTAAGAACCAAACATACTTAGCTATTAGGAACTACTTGGTAGTCGCGATATAGTAAGAGGTTTTGCTACAACAACTTAGTCTAAGCCTCCGGTACTTAGTCTCGTTAGATACTGCACTTTGGTATAGAGATAGTATCGTTACCCTATCGATTCCCGCCACCACCCAGGAGGCGTTTGCAATCTGCATATTCCCAGCTAATAACATTCTCACAGCTATTTATCATCCACACAACTCCCTTGATCTCCCTTTTTCGTCCGCCAGGCCCGCTCTATTTCTATTTTCATAGCATAAACCATTCTCTCATTATCTTTCAGGCTACCAGCATCTGCTAGCAGACATCTTTTATTCGCTGGAACACCATTGTGGAAAAAGAAAAACAATTCCAGATCCATCAACCACGGGCACCCCCCCGCCCTAACCACTATTACAATGGCAGCCTCACAAGTTGGACTGCAATACCAAAAGTCCGATGTCTTCAAAGATGATGGTGAGGTTACTGGGTGTAAGTACGTCTGCGGCTTCCCTGAACTCAGAACTTATAGTGTGGAGTATAAAGACTGGCGGAATGCTATGAAAGGTAAGATGGAGCAAGACAGGGTCCCGGGCTGGAAGGGGAATACAGCCACCCAATGGGCTGTCATTCAGGCATAGGCATCAGGAAAATGTTGGAGCGTGGTCCACGGTGGTCCTGAACGCTCCTGGTCTACCAAGGGGGGTTGTGGTCCCCGTGGTCCACCCGGTCCACTCCGATCCATTCTGATCCACACTTTTTGAAATTTTACCGAAAATGTGGACCTGGGTGGATCAGGGTGGACCAGGAGGACCAGGGGGACCATAACCCCCCTTGGTGGACCAGGACTGGTTTTTACATTTTGCTGATGCTATGCCTCTGCGACCTAGGCCGTTACAGTTAGGGTGGCACTCTGGCAGACAGCTACAGCCCGGGGTCCAATGTTTTACTACTGAATGCGTTGATTTTTTGCTAACGGACATTGCAAAAAAACATAAGCCAACCTTAACATGATTGTTGGTAGCACAACCAGTTCCTGCCATTGCCCCCATTGCGGCCCCCGTTGCGGCCCCAGTTGCCACCGGAAATGATCATAAGTTACCTCAAACCCTCCGCATTGAATGTGCACAGTATCTGCTAATATGGCTCCTGCAGGTCTCGTCGGTCCGCGCTCCATGCATCTCTCGATAGATCAACCGTCCGTGGTCCACCCAGACAGCCCCCTCCCTGCCGGGTTGGACAAGATCCAGTGGCAAACCCATAGACATGTTTACTGGATGGAGATGACCGAACCCACCATGCGGAACCTGTTTGTGTGCATAGACAGAGTCCTTGCACGGGGATACAGATATCGTTTGCTCCTTGGTGTGACCAGACAGGCTACACGCATGCTCCTTGATGATCCTGAGGAGCCACTGCCAGTTGCTGAAATGATCTCAATCGGAAACAGTAGCCATGTCCGCATATGGTGGTCAATCAATTCGCCGAGCGAACCAATGGATCTGCTCTTCTGTGGCCATCACACCCGTGGAGGAGATGGGACTCCCCCCCCGGCGCCACTATGTGGGCTTAGCCAATCGATCGTCTCTGCGTAAGCATCTCCCTCCCCAATCCACCCGCTATTTTGCTGAGCGCTTCTCGTCTCCGATGTATCCATATATCCTACTTGTATCCTTTCACTCACTAGCTCATTTCTTCCACTACGATTGCCCAACCTCCCAGGCTGTGAGTGAGTTCCACACATCTGGGCGCTCGGGAGTGCGAACTTGGGCATATATGAATTTGAAACCATCAACACGAGAGCAGAGCATAAGAACTTAGACGTGCTCGCTGGAGCCGTGGTGAAGAGAGACGATAAAGGTATTGTGTATTCACGCCCGTACGTTTTCGCTGATCCAAATAATCTCTTTACCCTTCGTTGGGGAGAGGTCACTAGGGCTCGGTCATGAGTCGTCCTTTTTTTCTCGCAGTGATAGCTGGAATGAAGCCCAGCCGAATAGAGTAGGAGTGAAGGGCAGTACCGGGTGTGGATCTGATTAAATCGAATTCCGCTTGAAGGAGAGGGGAAATGGTAGAGTGGCCTTTCTGGAGGTCCCAGGACTAGAGACATTAAAGATAGATAAGTGATCTCATGTGGGACGGGGTGGGAAAGTTTAGCTTTCAGTGGACTCAAAACCCGTCAGATGTCGGGCCTTGGTGTGTCGGGTGCCGCATAGGCTTTTGCCGGTACCACGAGCGCCCTGCTACCCACCCATCGCAACCGAAACGACCCTCCACCCCGCCTTCCCCGGTAGAGAATAGGTCGGGAGCTTGCTGATGCGGACTCTGGGCTCCTTGTTCTTCTCTCCCTTCTTTCTTCCAAAAACCAAGCAGGCTTCACTTCTCGCAATACGTATACTGTGATCCCGAGTAGTTGTTTATCCTCCCTGGGAACATGTGATCATTCGCATTAACTCTGACCCTACCTCTGCCGTTGCTGGAGGGGAAACCATGGGATTTGCCCAGACAAGCGGAATGCTGTTGAGTCCACAATTTAGCTAGTGACAAATAGCACTACTAAGTAACTCCCCGAAAAGCCTAATCCAGGGAGGTCACTGCAATTTCCCCCCCCTCCTCCTCCTCAGGAGGTGCCGTACATGCCATTTCAAATGACCTTCCTAGTACTAACTTTAGCCACGTAAATCCGAGTTCGGGGACTCGCCCAATCCCCCAGATCATCGCGCTTGGTCACCGTGACCAACGCTTTGTCTGGTGGGGGCGAGAAGTTCCCAGAAAGGTGGCAAGACTTATGGGTTAAGTGCTGGAATGGTTCGGACAGGCTTGGGATGGGGAGGGAGGGCCTCAGGGTCTTTGATACCGTCTGGATAGCTAAGAGCTAGGGCCGTAGCGTCGTAGTAGGGATCGCGGAATGGTGGTAGAGTGAGAATCACATCTGGTCACTCGTAGTGCAAAGCAGACTAGTAGAGAGCGGAGACAGCGCGGTGCTCTATTAGATAATCACCTCATTAGCCGCGGCACTAACAGAGCTCGTGAAAGGAAGGAGAGGAGGGGGGGGGGT
>Ga0307507_10009487_pt1 | contig 12934 bp, 12 predicted proteins | sample 7_EM_MG_FD_207223 | JGI IMG/M metagenome (GOLD analysis project Ga0307507, IMG submission 207223) | Populus trichocarpa ectomycorrhiza microbial communities from riparian zone in the Pacific Northwest, United States - 7_EM | ecosystem: Host-associated > Plants > Roots > Unclassified | place... | reverse complement strand
TTGTTTCTTACCGATTGGTGGGGGGGGGGGGGTGGCGAAGCGTTTCCAAGGGCTAGTAGTACAAGGGTTGTACTTGGGGGGGTATGGGAGCTTTGCGGAAGGGGCTGCACGATCGTGCAAGACATCTCCCTGGGTATCTGCACAATACTTAGGCACCACTTGGACGGGTCAGGGGGGATGGGGGTCTTGGCTGTGGGGTTTTTCGATCATCAGGATGCAGGGCAAGTGCTGTATTGTATATACTGGCACCTTTGATTTCACTAAAGAAGACTGACATGGGTTTCATATCAGCATCTAACAAGCGATATACTTAACTTGTGAATGGGTGTTCGAGGCCAGGAGGACCCTTTGTCTTGCCCTCACTAGGCTCTTGAAAGGGTAAATTAACTACCGTAAGGACTAGAACGATTGAACCTCAAGCAAGGGAGTTGGAGTTGGCTCTCCTATCGGTAGTGAGGTTTGTTGTATTTTGATTTTGATTCGTGTAAGCAGTAGTCCGAAAACTAGTTTTTTTCCCGAGCGGTTCCCGCCTTTACTCAAAGAGGGGAATTCTGGATGTCTTGGGGGGAGGTTTAGTTATTTTGGTTCTCGAAAGAGCGTACAGTACCCGCAAGAATCCGAATAAACTGACCTTGTGCTAGGACGTTGGAGTTGCCTCTCTTGGTAAGGTCTGATGTTTTTTTTCTTTTTTGTTTCTCTCGGGGGGCAGATTTCTAGTGTTTTTCGCCCCTTTTCCAGAGGAGGAAATTTCGGACTACCCAGAACATGATCTGTTTATTCGAGTTTTTACAGTAGTTTTCTAATCCCTACCGTATGTCTGGGTATAATTTTCGTGCTTCTTGCTGGGGACGAGCACTTTACCACACAGTACTTATCCCTTAGTCGGTCTGAAGCAGTAAAATTACAAGTGGTAGCTAGACACACTTGGAATATTTCCCTACATAGAGAGCCCCGGCATAGCAAGCACTCACCATTTATTGGCTCGCCTTTGTTGAGTCGTGTGGCTTTAAGCTGTAGTCAAAAGGATTTTGTAAGCTACCGGTAGTGCTCCTTGTGCTGGGTGCTCGCTCTGGGGTTGTACTGCAGATCAGTCAGCAACTACTGTAGCTATTTGGGGTTCTGAATATCGGCTTTTTAATGTTTGAGAGCTCGGATGCCCCCAGAACAGGATTAGCGTGCCAGCTACGAACCTTACACTCCGAGACTTCCCAGGGATAAGCATAAAAGCATAATTGAAAGCTCGTGATTCCCCTATTCTGATGATCCAAGCCCTCACTTGAGCCGACTGACGACCTTCACCACCACCTGGCCGTCCCGGGCTTTTCGTCCCTCCTAGCCATACTAGTACACTACCGGCTCCTACCCGTCTCAGACATTCATCAATGTCACGCACGGGCCAATCCTTACCACAACGGGAGAGCGTTTCCGGAGGGTAAAGGAGATAGGGACAAAAGGAAGGGAGGAAGCAAGTGATATATAAGTCCATAAATCGCACATCCCAAACGCCTCTGTTCAGCCAACGGTACCCACTAGAAGAAAAGTATCTAAGATGCGCCTACTTCCAGTCCTTCTCTGTGGGCTGTCTCTAGCATCACTCGTATCCGCTCTTCCCTCCTATCAGAGCGATGCGAATCTCGAGTCTCGCCAGCCACTAGACATCCCCATCATCGGCGATACAATCCCGATCCTGAACAACCTTCTTAGCGGGGAGATATTGGGTGAGGTAGTCACGTATCTCCTTACGCACCCCGAGGTTGACGCATTGTTCCCAGGCCTTCGGCAGGTATTGCAATTGGTCAAGGACGAGGAGGTCGACCAGGAGACCTATAGCCGGGAACTCTTGAAGAGCATTCGGGCGCACCCGAAATTCACGGAGGAGTTTGGTCTGCTGGACAAAGATCTGCAGGATAAGGTTACAGCGTTCATGGGCGGGTCCTCCGCCAAGAGCATTGTTAAGAAACGTGGGTTCTCAATTCCTCCTAGCCCAGCGGCGAAGGAGCATTTTAAGAGGATGGAGGAATCTGGAGTTACCCCAAGTTCAAGAGGGTGGTTGAATAGTAAGCGGGAGATAAGTCCGGTTATCTACGAGGATAGTGCGAATAGTAAGCCTATGACCGTAAATGCTTCCTTCTTCAAGCACTAAGGAGGGATGAGTTAACCAAGAATTGGTAGGTGTATATTGGTGCGGAATTTGAAAATTGGGGTCTGACTGTCCGGCATACGCCCTCTTATACATTTGTCCCTACTACCGTTGAGGGCCTCAAGAACCTTATTAAATGGGCCAAGGTCAAAGGCAAGCGTGTTCGTGCTGCGGGCTACAGGCACACTTGGGCAAGTATGTATTCCCAGGACGGCGAGATCTTCGTCTCAATGTTAGACTTGAAGACTGCAACGACCATTCCAGATCCTTCCTCCCTCCTGCCCAGTAGGGATTACACAGGGAACGAGTTCAAGGTCATCGAGCTCGAGTCCCAGGACGTCCCCAGAAGTGGCGGGAAGAAGAGGCTAGCGAGAATTGGTGCTGCTGTCGTCAATGAAGATTTCAGGAGATGGGCCATCGCAAATAACGCTTGGACTATTGCCTTGAACGTTGTCATGGTCGAGTATGTTTTTTTGCCGGCCCACCGGTAGATTTTCAGGAACAGCGCTGACATGCCTAGAATCACCTTCGGTGGCTCAAACGCTCTCATGTGTCATGGTGGAGGCATCAAGCACAAGACGATTAGTGATTTAGTCCGTAGAATCGAATATGTCGATGCCAACGGTGAACACCAAAATGTCACCGATCCGGCTCAACTCAAGGCTGCAGCTGGTTCGTTCGGCCTTCTTGGTGCGTACCATATTCTCACCACCCACTCTCTCCCACTACTAACAATCCCTAGGTATCGTCACCCACATCACCATCGAATTGGACGCTATGACTTATGCGGACCTTCGACCTCTCAAACAGGACATCAATCTCGCGATTCCTCCACCCCCGGGCTTCACCGTCCCAGCTGCCCTCCGTAAGTCCTACACTTCAGCGGAATTCGAAGCCGCGCGACAAGACTTTATCCGCAAAGCCGAAAACAGCTACTATTCAGAATGGTTCTGGTTCGCGTACCAACCCCAAGCTTTTGTCAACTGCTGGGATAACACCGGGGACGCAAGTGGGGTGATCGACTACCCGACATACCCAGATCTATTCCTACAATGGGTGGAAGGGTGGCTAGGTGGCGTAATAAACGACGATCCTCTATTCAGATTATTCCCTGGCCGGTGGCAGGCTGTCATCCTTTGTAACTATGCCTCATCCCCCTCAACCTTATACCACAACGAAATGACTGACTCTCACATAGCATCACTCGGAATGCTTTCCCTCCCACCCAACGGAGTCCTAAACTCGCACATAAAAACCCATCTAGTCAACGCCCTCCACTTCCGTCGCGGCATACAGAACATGCGGGTCCGAGATGTGGAACTGCAGATACCAATCCCGCCGCTGGCTTCGGACCCTACGAAGCCGGACTGGGCCATCGTCCAACGCGCCTGGTGGGACGCTATCGACGCTGTGTACGACGACCCCAAGGCGCCCATGCGTATGGCGCTAGAAATGCGCATCATGGGAGACAGCGACCTCATTATGGCAGCGCAGACCAATAATACCTTTGGAACTGTAAGTATTGAAGTCTTGACGACAATGGCTGCTGCGGCGGAAGGAGTTTGGGAGCCGTTCGCTCAGGAGGTTGCGGCCAGGTGGATGAATTATAAGTCTAATGGGGCTTATTTGAATACAAGGCCGCATTGGGCGAAAGAGTGGTATGTGGTTCTCACCTAGTAGTATGGATGCGGGAAAGGCTAATGGTGGAAATAGGGATGGAATTAAGGTCCGTGGTACTCCCTGGAGGCAGTATCTTAAGGAGACTTCATACAAGGATGAAATCCCGGCCTTTAAGGCTGTATTGGCAAGGATCGGTGAGGCACAGGGCTGGACAGTGCAGGATTTGCAGGACAGGTTTTCGGCACCGCTGTTAGATGATATACTCTTTTAGGTGGTACTGGAAGGGGGTATTAATACTTGGTAAATATAAGTAGTTGAATTCTGTAATATACCGGTTTTTCTATTTGGGAGATAATAATAAGGGGAGCTAAATACGAAAGCGGGCGCAAGCATGCCCTAAGTGAGGATGAATTGCTGACCTCCCACTGATCTCCCCAATTTGGGGGTTGACTTGGTGATTAAGGATTTGCATGGTTAGCTATGATATGCCTAAGAGAGGCAAGTATGTCTACGCTATTCCCGGAACACTTACCTAAGGCATTGATAAGGAATAATTTTCGCCTGGGAACCTCGCTGCCCCACCGAAGACCAAGAGCTCCAGTAATAAACATCTTAAGATGCGTGACCTTTTAAACCCATTGTATACTTGCACTCCAACCTTTCCCATCCTCTTAATAAGATACACTATCTTACTTATGCACTGCACCACGCGTTTGAGAAGTGCGATCTTTTCATCTGATAACGTAATAATATACTGAGGCACCAAGTTGGTACAGTATCGGGTAAATCCTATGATATCTCAACATGTGCCTATCCTAGCTGTACCTGTCCAGCATCTACCAATCTTGTGTCTTTTACCAGGCACTATCTATACCTCGCTTTGCTAGAAAAAAACATGTCTACAAGGCAACAAATAGGGAGAGCATAGCTTGCAAGAGTGAAAACCGCAAAAACGTATATAGCTCTCCAAGGCGAAGGAGAAAAAAAAGAAAGTTTTTCTTCATTTTCTGCTACCCCGCCGATCGCCAACCTCAAAGGTCTAGAGTCGGATTCTCTCACCTCGTAGTAGGATTGATAAGCCCCATAACCCTATTGATGAAGGCTAGGTTCCCCAATCTTCCAGTCCCCATAGGGCAGGGATTTTAAAATCATCCTGCCTTACATGACGGATCGTTCAATAATAACTGATTGTCAGCGTGGATTGAACTCCTGGGCTCCTGCTAATTGCGATATAGGTTAATTGGTTCTTGACATGTTAACCACTGCGCCAGCTAGGTATTTCATGAGATGTCAACTTGGGAACTAATATTTATCATACTGAAGGCTGGCAAGGAGACGTATCTCTTCCTAAGCTGTTTGTAGATTTCAACCGAGTATTATTTTATTTTTTGCTCTTTGGAAGTGAGAGCTTCTGTGTAATTTTAAACGAATTCGTGCTTTTGTGCGCTCATCGCTGTCTTACATTCGGATATGAAACCGTCCAGCCTGAGCGATACTAGGAAAATAGTACTACTCGACAGGAGACCTAGTTCGGGCTTGGGAGGAGGACGTGGGCAAATATTAGGAGATGCCCAGCCATGGCATTGAGCTGAAATTCACCAGAATCTCACCGATGACTCTCGAAATCCCCTAATCAATAGCTCATCCGTAACCGAATTAAGGGAGGGGAATTCGCCCCGAAACCTGAAAGCCACGAGGTAAGCCTACTAACACAACCAGGGTCTCGGCACTGTCGAACTAGAGTGCTGCATTCCGGTATCTTAACTGAGTTTCGGACGTGTTTGCCAGCCCCCACGTGGGATAGTGAAGCCAACAGCAGGGTAACAACAGCACTTGCACTACCAATGACTAAACCAACAAGTTTGTCATTCTGTTCAAACGAAAAGGAGAAAAAGGGGAGTATATTGGTCGCTGTTATGCTGCGGCACAAACACCGCCTCTTGAGGCTAGGTATTCTCCTTAACTCATCGGACTGGTGAGCCGAATCCCTTCGCCCCGGAGCTTCTTCCTTAGGTATGATAGGAATATCAACCTCAATCAACCTACTCGACAGGCCCCACCTAGGAAGAGAAGTAGGAAGGTCTCTCCAAACACAGCAGACAGCAGAAATTAGGAGAAATTCCTCCAGGTCCCGAGGCAGACACCATGAGATATGACTCGACATGGACAAACCAACACCCTAGCAAAATCGGCCACAGGGCCACTCTGATGGAGAGGTAACCCCAATTGCAAATTGGTATGATATAGCAGTCTGACCGCTGTGATAGCGGTTGTGTGTTTTTCCTGTTGTGCGGGCTTGCCAGGCAAGCTGTTGTATGCACTCCCCTTCCTGTATTTAGTGAGCAATTAATTAGCCAAGGACCACTCGTCCAACACAACCAAATCTCTCCACCGCCTAAGTGGTTTCTCCCCTCTGCTAATAAGCATTCGCTGCCACATCCAAGCCTGAAAACTATTGCTTCCATAAGCAGCATCTCAGGGTGAATACCACAGACGGACACTGCTAGGCACCGGAGTCTCGGCATATACTAATTACATTACGCTTCTTATCAACCCCCAGGGTCAAAAACAGCCCTCGAATCTACTAAAACTACACTATCGTTCTCCTAGATTATCCGGAAATAACTACGCGGTTAGATCAACGTACACTGCACTTCGGCATGTGCTTTAGGCTTCGTCCCCCGAGCTCACACAGAAGTGTCGGAGGTCACACAGGAGAGGCAGCAGCCGAAGCGTAAAGTCATGGGGCTGATCAATGAGAGAAAAAGAGAGATAGATGCTACCTTGCTTGTCCGCCTATAGACGCGCCTGAGACTGCCGTACTTATAGCAATCCATAGCATGAATACACATCAGTATGACACCAGTGATTTCCTAGTTCCTCATGTCCCAAGTAGCCTGGCAAGTGGCCGAACATATCCGTACGTACCACGCATCACATTGCGGTAATACTTCCGACAAGAAAATCAAAAAGTATGTCGAGTGACTATACATGACTCATCCCAACCACTCGTAAATTACTGTATAGTACATTGCGAAACTTCCCCTTCGAATAGCTTAAACTACAGATACCCGCACAGCTGAAGCCGATCTTCCGAAAAGTGAAAAAGGCCCACGCGATGCCCTAGGTTAGATAAAAAAACACTAACCACGTTTTTTTTAAAAGAAAGAAAAAGTCTAACTTATGATAGATTTGAAATATCCTACCGTAATCAGATTCTAATCTAATTTCACAAAAACAATGTCTAGTCTAGTCTAGTCCATTAAAAGTCTAGACCTATCATACTAAATGCAACAAAGACCCAAAGTCGAGACTTGGGTCTAGGATAATCCGGATTTTATTTTTCAAGAACCAAATCCTGGGGTACTAAATAGGGCCTTGAAGACCCCGGAAATCCCCACATATTATTACAAACAGATCGCGACTCGCAAGTTTCTTCAGTATGTACTGTACTGTATCATACTGTACATACCAATTCCAAGTTCCAGGTCATCAGATCAGGAGGGAACCTAAGTGGTCCCAAATCCCGAGAATCCGGATACCTCACCGCATACCACATACTATCATACAACCCTCCCTCTCCACACAACAAGAGCCTGACGTACTGTATTTTCCCGACCACCCACTGTACCGGATATCATGGATTCTTTGGGCTTTGGCCATCTAGAATAAGGGGTGGTGTGCAAGAAAGTATATATACCTGACTAATCACAGCCAAATGCTTGTCAGACTAATTTAGCCATGATATATACTAAGCCTTTAAAAAAAGCCCAGCGGGGATATTTAGCCCCACAATTGCCAAAGCGCGGAGGGTATTCCGTGGTTGGTTGGAGAGTTTCCCGTATTTCTCGCTTCTGTAATAACTACATTACTGTAGTTGTACAATAATAATGCGTCTAAGGAGTAATTCATGCTATTTACTAATTTATCATCATAGTGGATCACATCAAACTACGCTTCGAAAAAGAGAAGGAAGGAAGGAAGGAAGGAATAAAGAATGAATGATACCACTCCGGTTCAGAAGTGCCATAATTCCCAAACTAACTACAGTCCCCTCCCCTCTCGGATCCTTCCGGATCCAAATCTTTCTCTGTCGCTCATAAGAAACCTAAACCTAGAAGAAGAAACGGAAAAATCCCTACCCCGCAATGCGATTCAAACAACCCAACCCTAATCGATCCCCAGTAACAAAATGAACGAAAGAGCACGATTATCCTAAGAAAGAAAGAAAGGAAGGAAGAGGGACAATCCAGCAGCGTGCAATCCAACAGGAAGAAAAAGCAAACCACAATCAAAGGAACGTAAATGAAAATAATGAAATGATAGACAGACAGACAGGACCCAACTCTAATACCCATATCAATAGCAAAAATGCGGAGAACAAAGACAATAAAACTGGGGGTATCAATACTTCCAGTGTCGTATCGTGAGCCGCAGCGAGGCCAATCCTAATTCCAACCAAAGGAATGAAAATACAAGTATAAGGCGTTGAAAAGATGGAAAGAAATGATAAGGCTTAGGTACATACACACGAATATAAATATGGCACAATCCACAGCAAGCAGACCCTACCCCGGGAGCCCTCCTATAAAAACAGAAGCCGAAAAAGTTCTCAACTCTGCCTCAAATTCAACCAACTAAGATTATCCACGCTCCTACCAGACCTCAAATCCGGCCCCGTACTCCTCCTAGATTCGTCGCCTATTAAAAAACTCTCCGGGTAGACGCTACTAGTGAGAGTCTGCCTCTGCTGCCCCTGACTTCCTCCACCGCCGCCGCCATACCCCCACTCATCCCTCCCATCACCATCCATCGGCGTCCAAACCGAATTCACCACCCTCTCGTCATTAATACTATCCGGAATACCACTCGAAAAGCTACTAGCTCTCGAAGAAACACTCGCGTTGTCGGGGTGTAATTGTTGATGGTTCCCGCGGCGGGCAAAGCCGACACCCACGCCCGGATCTTGCAGAACGAGACCTTTGGACGGAGAGCGCTGCAGGTTGGTTTGTGAACGGGATGGGGGGAGGAATGTTGCTGCGACACCGATCCCACCGGCTATGACACCGGTTCCTGCATTGTGCAGGTACGGGTTTGTGTGTAGGCCTTGTGGGGGTGGGTAGCCTGATGTTGTGGCGTCGGTGTAGGCGGATGAGCCGGCGGTGGAGTATGTTCTTTGCGGGAGCGTGACTAGATTTGTTGTAGCGTTCGTGCCAGAAAACCACTCACTCCAGCCCGAGCCGCGCCCTTTGTCGTAGTTTAAGCTTGGAGTTCGGTCTGTTGTTTTGTTATTCTTGGCAGGGGGCAGTTGTGGAGTGTTTTGTCCGCTGATGACTATTCCAATGCCACCCACTGCATGAACTGTTGGCCCTGCATCCCTAGATGATGACGAGGGATTGAGGGCTTGCTTTTCTACGTGCGCCCAGCTGTCGGAGTTGCTACGCCCTAGGATCCCGCGCCGGGGTGAAGGGAGTGGGCCGTCGGCTTCCCGAATGAACGAGGTGCCACGGTCTTGGAAGGACATCCGTGTCGCGCCACTGGCACGACGTTCGTGGCCAGCTTGACGATGGGCCTCTCGTCTCTTTCGCCGTTTCAAAAAGAAGAGGGCGATGGCGAGAATTAGAACCGCACCGAGGATGGAGCCGAGGACTACGAATAGGAGTTGGATGGTAGATAGTTTAGCACCACTGCTGCCCGGTGAAGCAGCCACTGCTGATCCTGTGGGTGTTGAAGTGACAATTGGTGATACTTGAGGCGTTGGTCGATTTAGGTGCGTGGCGGTTTGTGACGAGGTACTACTACTCGACTCTGTGATGAACGACTGGCCGGTGAATAATTCCGTCGTATTCACCCAGGTATTTGATCTCGCGTTGAACACAGCCACCGGGTCTCTGGCGTCCCCTCCTCCACTTATAACCACCATATCCCCTTCGTAAGCCAGAGAAAACCCATCCCTAGTTGATCCCGGGGCGGATGATCCATTATATGCAGGCCAATTTTCCTGGGTGAGAGACGTTATCGAAGGGGCCGGAGCCGAAGAGGTTTGGGTCTGAGTCGGTGCTTCTTGCCTCCTGTGTTTATTGCCAGAACTGCCGGTTGGCTCCTTTACCTTTGTGAGAGTGACAGTTGTCGGGGCAGTCGTCATATCAAAAACCAGCAGCATCCTACTCCCATCGTCCCCGTCCATCAAACTCACAGCAGCCTTCCCTTTTGCAGGCAATCCCTCCTTCAACTTCACGCCCAGATTCTTCCACCCTCCATCGATATCAAACACCTTCAGATTTGTGTTCGCCACATCTCCACCAACTACCAAAGCCCCACTCTTCTCCCACGGCAGAACCAAAGGTGCCAGTAACGGATCCGCTGCCGGGATGGAAGTTATCTCAAATGGTGCCGAAGTCTTGATCAGGTAAGTGTTCGCCGAGGGTGTAGAAGTATCCGGCCATTTTGTCCCAGAGAAGATGATAAGTTGCTGACTAGTTTCCAGATAGGTGGCGCCATGGTGAGTCAAGTTGAAAGCTACAGGTGTCGGTAAGGCAATGTTCTCCCACTTCTTATCGATGAACGACCACCGTTGCACCCCGCCAAAGCCAGTCTCTGGAACAGTCGACGGATCGGACGTCGTACCACCAACGACATATAGGGCTTCTTGAGGGGTATTACGGTGAGCATGAACACATTCCGCCCCTGAAGTGCCAACGCCTGAAGGCAACACCTGCCATTTTTCATCCTTTGCCAAGCGCAATGATTGAAACGCCGTGGCAGAATAAGTGTATAAAGTCCCATTGAAAATCACAGAGCAGTGATTGCCTAAAGGCTTCTCGGGCATAGGGACCGACATGATCCAACCGATTTCAGCCTTTTTTTCTTTTCAAAAACCAGCGCACCGCGCAAAAAGAGTAAAAAAATAATAAAAGTGAATGATTCCGTTCGTTATAGGCCGTTCGCTAACAATGTGAAAATCTCAAATCAATCCAAATGATCTAGTCCTTGTCTCTTGTCTCTTGTCTGTTGGATGTCGCCCTGAACTAAGTTATCGAAAAGGACCGACGGGAGGAAGAAGCGCCAGCAAAGGGAATAGTAGAGGGGCCTGCCTCTCTCGATGGCATGTGCTCTCCTCAGAATAAAGCTGTACTGCTAGGTCCCAATTCCAGGTAGGTAGCTAGCTAATGATCGACTCGAGGCCGAGAGTATGCTCACGAGCGGCTGACAAATATTGGATCTTTACGATCGCCCCATTGGTCTATAACCTCATTAGGATCTGCTGCGTTAGCTTCCAAAAATCTTAGAATAGTAATTAAAATGGTATCCTCAAGGAAAGTATTTGCAAACCAGAGAATAGTTGAATCACGCTCTCCTCTGATGGCTCACTACGCCTATGGAGGACAATGGTATACTTTTGCAGCGAGCAAGAGCCTGCTTTGAGGAAGAAGGAAAGAGTCGGACAACAGGAGAAGTTACGGTCCAGCCTCGACGGGAAAAGAACGCAATGCAAGAAATGGCGGGGGGTTGAAAGGGAGTGGGTGTGTGGGATTGGGGGACACGGCGGCAGTTGAGTAACAGGAGGACAGATGTGAGCGAGAGGCACTACACAGATGGGTGGTGGGCGCTGACAGCCCGACCAGGGCCAGTGAAGCAAGTGAGAAGGGGGTATGGCACAAGGAATCGTAGAAAAGCGGATCCACCACTATTTTTTTTTCCTTTTCAAGCTCACACGCAATCACACAATTACTGTACAGCTTTGCCCGTGGCGGTATTGTTTGCTGCCCCGCGTGATGAAATGTATGCTCAAGCAGCCCTAGAAAGGATGATGGAGCGGGGGGAAGAAAGCAGGAGGAAGAGGAAAACACCGACAAAAAAAAAAGCAAGGCGAAGCACAGCAGCAATCACAAAGAGACACGGGCGGACCCAAGAAACAGAGGAGGAGGAAGGACAAGGGGAAGAGAAGGGAAGGGAAGGAAAGACAGAGCAGGGAATCGCAAGGCGAAGGCAGGCAGAGCAGAAGCAGCTTATGCAAGCACTGGGGGGATAAGTCCTTGCAGTGATGCTTGTCCCAGGCGAGAAGTAGCCGAAAATAGGGGGTATATTTTGCCCCGGTATTAGCGCTCAAATACAATGCACATTTTTACCATATATCTTGCGAATCCCTGCTTTCAGGTGCTTTCTTGCCTGGGGCAAGTATCATATCATACTTGTACAGAGTGCTGTATTGTACTGCACTAGTACTGTGCTCGAGTACTTGTACAGGCTTTATCCATCCGTGGCAAGCCCAAGTTTGCTCGGTCTGCCCGAGTTGACAGCAATATGATTCGGCACAGTACGAGTACTCGTACTAGTACAGCACAGGAGAGACAGTATAGTACGGTACGAGCACGAGTCCAGCAACATGGGCAATCGATCAACCAAAGTGCGAGAAGGAAAGTGGAGAAGAGACAGGAGGGGCCGATATGGAGTATCGGGCAGGGCACTTGTACTAGTACTTTATTATACGGGGGGGGGGTGAACGAAAGCTTCTGCCGTAGAATACAGCACGATAACCGTCACAAGCACAACACCGCCGAGCAAGCAAGCGAGCTCCCTCTCAGAAGAATCGAGACGAGATGCGCCCGCAATGTGCTATTAACTAGCACAAGTACGGTACTCGAGCAAAGGTATGGCAAGTGCAAGTACGGTAGCAAAAAGGTTAAAAGGGGTGAACACCGAACAGATGGGCTAACAAAAAACAAAAGAAGACAAGACTCGATGCACCGCACAGCACTCGAGTACGGTACCCTCCCTTGTCGAATCTGGCACAAACAAAAACCTCCCCCTTCCCCTTCTCCCGGATACTGCAAGTAGTACCGGTACCCGTAATTGAGTGGTGAACTCTCTAGCCTATCACCGCCCATCACCATCACCATCACCCTCACCATCATCATCATCATATCAAATCACTTTCAACCAACGCAAGCAGGCCACTCCTGTCAAATAGAAGCATTCCTTTCCCTTTCGTTGCGTTTCTCCATGTCTCTCTGGTGGTTGGTTGGTTGGTTGCTTGATTCCGTGTTTGGTACCTGACGCTAGCGAACCCCTGTCCTGAGACACTGAGAAATTCTGAACACCCACTCACCTGCCCCATCTGGTACGCACAGATGCAGGCACCAGATGGAAGAAATCTCCTGTCAGCAAAACCCC
>Ga0307507_10009486_pt1 | contig 12934 bp, 9 predicted proteins | sample 7_EM_MG_FD_207223 | JGI IMG/M metagenome (GOLD analysis project Ga0307507, IMG submission 207223) | Populus trichocarpa ectomycorrhiza microbial communities from riparian zone in the Pacific Northwest, United States - 7_EM | ecosystem: Host-associated > Plants > Roots > Unclassified | place... | reverse complement strand
AAGCATAATTAATCTTTTTGTTCACTCTCAATCCTTTTCTTTTTTCTTTAATGCGGTGAATTATAAAGCCTAGCCTAGTCTACGGAAATCTCTACAATTCGAAAACCTTACCGTATATCACAAAGTTCGAAAATTTATGCAAAAATAACAAAACGCCAAGAAAACGCCAAGAAAAAAATTTAAAAATATATATGGAAAAAATTTTAAATAATAGAAGATAATTGGTGCGTGAGTGAGATATACAGAGTTTGGGCGTCAGTGCCAAGGCCAGAGAGACCGACAAAGAGCTTATCGTGGATTTTGTAGATTCGCTGGAAATCAGTAGCGACTGTTTGAAGGTTTACTCCAAGTCGTCGGTCGCTAGCTATAGCGAAGCAGTTCTTGCCTACCATAGCTACTATGGCACTTCCATTGTACTCGAATATCTGCCAACCAAACAAAATTAAGAGAGAGAAAATGTAACAGCATGCAGAAATTAGGGTTTTACAGACAAGAAACAGTAGGAGATTTATGGAAGAACGGAAAACAACGTACCGACATCGGAAAACTGAGGATTGGAGGGGAGAGTGGAGAGGAGGAGGAGAGAATGAAAGAGTATTTAGGAGATCTTTGGGTTTTTCTTTTACTGTTTCTGTAGAGGAAGTTCCATGTAGAATAGAATGCTGGCTGGCTTGGGGAAGAGGCAAGAAGTTAAGATGGACTAGGCCCGATAGGCCTAATTAGTAAACCCAATCTTGGAATTTTTTCTTCTTCTTCTGCAAGCAATTAAACCATAGTTTTGAAACTCGATCCGGTCATCGATCCGGTCCAGTAATTGGGTCACGGGTCAGATGAATTGACCCGGGTCAACTCCAAAAAAATATTTTTAATTCATTCTTATATAATTATACTATTTATTCATTCAGTGCGTGGCCTAGAGTTGGCGCTGGATGAGATATCATATGATTTGACTGTATCTAGTGGAAGGATGACCAACACAGATTCCAACAGAACCACATGTTGTTTACTACCTGGTGCGAACTTCTTGAGCTCTAAGTTTTTGAAGAAAACAAAAGGCCGGTATTCAAACTCAAGGATTTATTCATCCAAGGGTACTCCATTATCGGCTGTTGTGCGCCATAGAGCTGATAGGAATGGCCATTCTGAAACAATTAATTTGGGGAACCAAAGGTTATGACTTCAGGGTGGTGGTGGCTTGATTGTGAATCCCCTGACAGAGATTCATGGTGGCTCACGGGTGAACTCAGAGGTGACACAACAATAGCCAAAGATCAGCATGTATTTCATAGTGAACCGCTATTTAAGCTGTTTGATGGGAGATGAAGGGAGTTTTGAATCTTGATGATTGAATCAAGAATTGCTAATCGATGCTCAATCAAGAACTGCGAGTTTAAAAAAAAGGCAAAGAACAAAGAAAAGAGAGAGTGAAAGAAGGAGATTTGTGAAGAGAAACAAAAGTCTAACCTTATTGAAGGGATCAAGAGTCTTCTGCTCCTCTGCAATTCGGGATTGAAATTGTTTTTCTTTATTAGGTTTTCTCTGTTTGCAATTGCAGGCTTGCATCTTCAATGCATTGTTCATCTTCGTTGTTTAACCTCTATGAATATAAAAAAAAATAGGTCGGGTCTTAGCCGGGTTTGCCCGGGTCGACCGGGTTTCGCCGGGCCAACTCCCAGGCGGGTTTTTGCTTAGACCTGGACCGGTCCCATGCCCGGGTCGGCCGGGTCCCGGGTCGACCCGCCGGGCCGATCCGGGTTTCAAAAGAATGAATTGAACCTTGTCTCCCGGGAGAGGACAACCTGCAATACAAACTTGAAGATGATATATATAAAAAAATAAAATGAGTTATAAAATAATTTATTAATATTTTATTGTTAAAAATATTTATTAATAAAAATGGAATTAAATTTAATAGATAAAAAAATTGAAGGAAGATAAAATTTAAATTTAAAAAAACATATTATTTTATATATTATTTTAAACAAAACAAATAATAAAAAAATATATATCAAATTTGAAGGAAAAACAAATTAAAGAGCTATTTTGAAATAAAAAAAAATCACTATCACCAAACCGGTCATCGGTACGTCACATGCTCCGCCTAGAGAGGGAGGGGTTGCTGAAACAATTCTAAACACATCAAGAAAGATCGCCTTCAGACACCATGCATGGTCTCACTTGCCACCTAAATGTGGTGTCATGTCTGATGTGCTAGCACGTCTAATGCACACGCCAATCAATTTTTATTTTTAAGTTATATTTTATATTTATTAAAATGTCCTTCAGATAACTTGATTATTACTAAAAAAACAATTTGAAAATACAAAAATACCTTGAACCCTAATTTAACAAATTTTGATTTTAAAGATAATTTAGTTATTTTATTTTATTTTGTTAAAGATTATTACTAAAATACAATTAAAAAAATCTCATTTTTCTTTGTTCGTTGTTGGATTTTTTTTATTGATGGTCAATGTAAAGAATTTTATACAACTTAAGTTATAATAATTGATTATTCATAGCATAGAAAAGAGAAAATCATATATGATACCACTAAAAAGTGATATGAATTCTTTCTCCTATTAATATATATATTTTTTTTCTATTTTTTTCTTTGTGTTTATATATCATATATTTTTTTTCTTTGTTTTAATTTATCTTCTATTGTGTAAACATTCAGTAGTTATCATGTGAATATAGTAAATTTCTCTTACAACAAAGAATATTTCAATAAATTTGGCATCTTTTCAATGTATTTCTAAGAGCATATTCTTAAAAAATCTCATACATGAACTAAAAGAGGATGTGGATTTGTTTTTTTTTTTCTTGAGATTTATTATAAGTTGTGTTGTGACAAATTTAACTTCTAGAGTTTCAGTAGCACCTGAGAAACCCTAGCAAAAAATGGCAAAGATATCTGTGAAATAATGCGAGGCAACTTGACATCAAATTTTGCTGGCATCAAATGTTGCATTATTAATGAAAAATAATATGCTCTTTTTCTATGAAAATATCATGTACATAAAAGTCGGGAGACATGTCAGGTACATGAGCAAAGTTTTTTTTTTTTCTTGCCCCCCGAGAGATACAGGGCAGTTGAGGCACGCATATCTCCTGAAAAGTGATCTGTGTGTTTTGTATGGAGAAATAGTTACAACTTACAGTATAATTTTCTTTTTCTCTAGTTATGTTGAAACAAATTAATTCTCCCCCGCTATTAAAAAGAAACAATTACATTTAATTACATGCCAGTGTATTAATAACAATGCACCTCTCTTGATTTCAAAACAGCAGTATATAATAATAATAATAATATTAAATCCATGAAAATGATTCAAAATCCCCGAAGATTGCTATTTCCTTAAATAATATACCTATTTTCCATATGGTCCAAAAGGAAGAAACTGGATTCGGTAAGATTCCTCGGTTGTCAACTCATTTTCTATACATCTCCACAGAAAAGTGTTAGGAAGCCTACCGAGTGGTATTTTCATTTTCATAGAGATAAAGAGAGAAAATCAAGGCAGATTGATGGATCAAGGATAGAGGTTTTTTTGAAAAAAGAAGTTTGTTTTAGAGAGGCACGTAAAAGCTGTCGCCCCTGTATACTCAAAGAGAAAAGAGATCAGTCCCAGTGCCGTAAATTTCAACCATTTTTTTATTCCGGTGAATATATACCGGATCGACGATAGAGTTGCTTGAGATTTCTCTGGTCGCTGAGGAGTAGGGTTGGGCATATAGAGATGAGTTGGATGCTATGGTGGAGCTTATCGCTATCTGCAAGTGCAATAGTCATTATGGCTCATGGAGGCAGCAACGTAACGTACGATTCAAGATCTTTGGTCATCAATGGGAAACACAAAATCATTTTTTCTGGTTCGATTCACTATCCTCGTAGCACTCCTCAGGTACTTTTGTATCCTTCTCTTCTATGCATCTCTTGTTTTAATCTGTTGATAATTTTTGTTGTGGAGGATGATGTTACAGAATCTTGGCCTTTCGATCAAACACAATCTTAATTAATTTAAAAGAATATGTTAATTGCTGTTCAAGAAACCTTGTTGGTCTGAGGCTTTCAATTTCTAGCGTGAATGGTTTTTTACCGAACAACCACTGCTGTTTTTCTTGCTAGACCTCCTTTGAATTCAATCCGAAGACTGGAGGATCAGCAATTTCTTTTTTAATTATGTTTTTTATATAATGTTTTGATTATTGTTACTTTTTTAATTATGTTTTTTATAATATTTGTGTGTTTTTGAGAAAATAATTCATTCCTTAAGAAATCTATTTAGTTTTATTTAAATTAATTTATTAAAAAAAACTGATTTAGATTATATATTCAATGATAATTCAATTTAAATGCGCCGCCTTCAACATAATTAAAAAATTTCATGAGATACAATATTTATTTTCCTTAATGCGCCGAGTTTGTTTTATTACTTTTCCACATTCTTCCCTCTTTCATGGATACTCACTCTAATAGTTTCGCTCTCTTGAACCAATCCCCTAATTACACATTCCATAAATATAACAAATGGAGATTTGTCACGGTCAAACAATAGTAGTTAAAATTCCAACATGAACGTCTGACTTACAGATGGCGCTCATCTGTTGGATTGCGAACAACAGTCATATCCACGTAGACGACGAGTCTTACATGTTGGATCGTTAAGAGCACGACCTCACGTCCGAATTACAAACGACATGTCACATGTCGTGGAAAAATGAATTTCTCATAAACGATCTGTAGTCTACGTTAGTAATGTTATGATGACGTGGATTTGCAGATGTGGCCATATTTAATTTCCAAGGCCAGAGCAGGAGGTTTAGATGCCATCGACACTTACGTGTTTTGGAATCTCCACGAACCCCAACAAGGACAGGTGACCATCGATTAATTTCTCAACATGAACCAAAGTCATAGCGTGGCTGTATTGTTTAAAAAATTATTTTAAAAAAATTAATTATTTTGTATTTATTTTAATTGTTTTGATATAGTAATATTAAAAATAAATTTTAAAAAATAATAAAAATACCGCAGTATCATCTAAATTGTTTGTACTGATACCAACATTCGCGGTGCCAATGCAGTATGATTTTAGTGGAAGAAAGGATTTGGTGAGGTTCATTAAAGAAGTTCATGCGCAGGGACTCTATGTTTGTCTTAGGATCGGACCCTTCATCGAGAGTGAATGGACTTATGGGTAAGAAAATTTAGGAAAAATTATTAGATATATTAAAAATTGTATTTCTCCCTTGTATATAAATACAGTATTCATCGTAGAGGCAAAGAGTGTTTACCTGATGAATATTTATTTCTTTGCAGAGGTTTGCCATTTTGGCTGCATGATGTACCAGGAATCGTTTTTCGTTCTGACAACAAGCCATTCAAGGTATTATAAAAGCACTACTAATTATTTATCAATCAGTGATTGATGACTAAAAGAATAAAATTATTGAGCTCATTTCCATTTGTTAACTGGCAGTATCATATGGAAAGGTATGCGAAGATGATAGTAAAAATGTTGAAAGCAGAGAAGTTGTATGCTTCACAAGGAGGGCCAATTATACTCTCACAGGTTTCCAGTTCATGAATTTATGCAGTTTTTCTTCTTCTTATTTCCATGTTGCTTCTTATTTCCATGTTGCAACATCTCTGCAATCCCATTTTAATGATATTTAGAGTTGTAAACATGTAGATTGAAAATGAATATGGAAATGTAGAAGCAGCATTCCATGAGAAAGGGCCACCTTATGTTAAGTGGGCAGCGAAGATGGCTGTGGGGCTACATACTGGTGTTCCCTGGGTAATGTGCAAGCAAGATGATGCTCCTGACCCGGTGGTCAGTCTCCTTTTTTCCTACAGCAGATTTAATAATCCTTCAAAAATTCAGATTTCAATATATATTTGAAATTCCTCTGGCTTGGTGAAATAATGAACTGATATTGCATTTGCAGATAAATGCATGCAATGGGTTGCGATGTGGAGAAACATTTTCAGGACCAAATTCACCAAGGAAGCCTGCAATATGGACAGAGAACTGGACAAGTGTGTATGTGTCAATCAAATCCTCTGTGCTCATTATAAAACCACCACTTTGAATTTGGATTTATCTTGGAATATAATTTCCTGATTCAAATACAAAAAATGGAAGGCATAGAAGATCCCCTTTTTGTTAAATTCTCTGCCAGTTCTTAAAAGCAAGTCATTCAAATTTACTTCTTTTTGGCATCCAGACACCCTTTTGAAACTTGCTTGGAACAGGAGAGATAGTGTCTATCAGAGTTAAGATTTCTTGTAAATTAAGAACTTGTTTGTTTTTGCATTTCAAAAATGCTTCTGAAAAAATTATATTCCAATGCTGACATCTTTTCAATGCAGACTGATTCCCTTGCTATACTTCTGGCTTTTATGCTAATTACAACGTAAAAGAACATGTCTGTTTGATAATCGATTTTAAAGGGTTGTTAAATAGCTTGCTTCCACCTAATGACTCTGTTATCTCATGAAGCTATCAAACATATGGTAAAGAAACTAGATCGAGATCTGCTGAAGACATAGCATTTCATGCTGCACTATTCATTGCGAAGGGAGGAAGCTTTGTGAATTATTACATGGTTTGCTTCTCATTCTCATGACCATCCTGCTCTATTTATCAATGTTTCTGAATGTCAATAAGTCAAATGAAAATATCATTCAACATACATGGTTTCTTAAAATCATTCCTTTATTCTAGTATCATGGAGGAACCAATTTCGGAAGAACAGCTGCTGAGTATGTACCCACAAGTTATTATGATCAAGCCCCTCTTGATGAGTATGGTAAGTTCTGCTTTAATATCAAGTACCTGTTTTATCTTATCAAAGACAAATTTGACTTACTGAGTGGGTGCATAGGTTTGTTGAGGCAACCAAAGCATGGTCATCTGAAGGAATTACACGCTGCAATAAAGCTATGCAGGAAGCCTCTACTTTCCAGAAAATGGATAAATTTCTCTCTGGGCCAACTGCAAGAAGTAAGAACTCGGTATAATAGCTTGTAGCGATTATAATTTCCTATTTTCCTCAGAATGCATTTTTTCCAGTTATCTTAATCTTGCAAAGTGAAAAATGTATATCACGATTGCGTTGATTGAAGGCCTTTGCATTCGAAAGAAATTCAGACGAATGCGCTGCATTTCTCGTGAACCATGATGGGAGAAGCAATGCCACGGTCCATTTCAAAGGGTCATCGTATAAATTACCTCCGAAGTCAATTAGCATCCTACCACACTGCAAAACCGTTGCCTTCAACACTGCGCAAGTATGGTTCAGTCCCAAGTACTAATTTTTACCACTCGCATACGATATTCCTGCCGAAAACAAGAAATCATGCGTTTCTTCTCCATTTTTAATTTTCTATTTTGGACAGGTAAGCACACAATATGGTACAAGATTGGCCACAAGAAGGCACAAATTTGATTCAATTGAACAATGGAAAGAATATAAAGAATATATTCCCAGTTTTGATAAAAGTTCTTTGAGAGCAAACACGCTACTAGAGCACATGAATACAACCAAAGATTCATCCGATTATCTTTGGTACACTTTCAGGTAAACAAAGATGATGATAAGATCAACTAGACCTGAAATCTGGTTATATATGCCTGAACCACGTTTTCATGCGCACTGATATGCACTGCATTCTATGATGTTTTTATGCAGGTTTCACCAAAATTCCTCTAATGCTCATTCTGTACTTACGGTGAACTCCCTTGGACACAATTTACATGCATTTGTCAATGGAGAATTTATAGGTACGTGATCACATCCATTCTATTTATTTTTTGAAGTATCTCATATGCGAACCCAAATATTTTGCCACAGATTTTTCTTAAAATACAATCATTTTAAAGCACAGAATTTTCACACAGACCATGACAGCTTGAATTTCCTGGGATTTTAAGAACTTTCTCTCTGATAATCAAACTTCCCAAACATAATGTTATAGATCTTGTTTTCTAGGATCTGCCCATGGAAGTCATGACAATAAAAGTTTCACCCTGCAGAGGAGTCTTCCTCTAAAACGTGGAACCAATTATGTTTCCTTACTCAGTGTGATGACTGGATTGCCGGTACTTCTCTATCTTAGTTTTTCTTCATAAACTTGCAGTCTTGAACTGTTGTTGTGGTCCACCTGACTGTGATAGAATGTTTCATTGCATCGACAAAATCCCAATGTTAATTCACTTTTATTTGTGCATTGGCCTTAAGGATGCGGGGGCATATCTCGAACGAAGAGTTGCTGGACTACGTCGTGTGACCATTCAGCGCCAACACGAACTTCATGATTTTACTACTTATCTATGGGGATACAAGGTACGTAATTGTCTTCTAGCAAATAAGTTGATCCCAATCTTTATGAGCTTAGTCATATTTTCAACATTTATGATATTGCTGTATCCCCTTCATTTTCTGAGATACACATTTCCTCTCATTAGTGAAATTGGCTTGCCATCATTTTTTATCAAAACCATTTTCACCTTTTCTCATGAAAATCCCTTCCTTTTCTATGGTTTCTTATCCTTGGCTGGTCCATATTTTTCACATTATCGATTATTCCAAGTAATTCCTGTACAAAGTCAAACTGATACAAGTATAATTTTCCCAAGGTTGGGTTGTCAGGTGAGAATATCCAACTTCATAGAAACAACGCAAGCGTTAAAGCTTACTGGAGTCGGTATGCAAGCTCATCTCGGCCACTCACATGGTACAAGGTACATTAATTTGCTCAATGATAATTCTTAATTGAATCAGATTTATGTTTAGTCCTTATCAACCTCCTAATTTATTGCAAACTTGCAGAGTATTTTTGATGCACCTGCAGGAAATGATCCTGTTGCATTGAACCTTGCATCCATGGGCAAGGGTGAAGCTTGGGTTAACGGCCGAAGCATTGGCAGATACTGGGTCTCATTTCTTGACTCTGATGGGAATCCCTATCAGACATGGTAAGCTTTAGAAATAATATTTGTTTTTAGTGAATGCAAATATTAACGTAATTGTTCTTTTATTTCTCTCATAACACGATCAGAATTATTTATGTAGCAGTTAGATTGTAATCTTTGCTTACAATATGGTCAACCTTTTTTTCCTTCAAGGAACCATATACCTCGATCTTTCCTCAAACCTTCAGGGAACCTATTAGTTATACTGGAAGAAGAAAGGGGAAACCCTCTCGGAATTTCCTTAGGCACTATGTCAATTACGAAAGTATGTGGTTGTGTGTCCATTTCACATCCACCGCCAGTGATCTCATGGCAAGGAGAAAACCAGATTAACGGGACCAGAAAAAGGAAATATGGTAGGAGGCCTAAAGTTCAGCTTCGTTGTCCACGCGGAAGGAAGATTTCAAGCGTTCTCTTCTCGAGCTTTGGAACTCCTCATGGTGATTGTGAAACTTATGCCATTGGAAGTTGCCATGCATCTAATTCTCGAGCCACTGTAGAGAAGGTGAGATCTCTATTCCTTTCTCTAATTAATGGTTGTCGAAGAATATTAAAATGTAAGTATATATTGTTAATCAGACTTCCTCCAATTCTCTCCAATCTCACTAGTTATTATTATCTATGATGAAGTATAATCTTTTCGATTTCCTATGTTTTGCAGGCTTGTCTTGGTAAGGAAAGATGTTCCATTCCTGTGTCAAGCAAAAACTTCAAAGGTGATCCATGTCCAGGCATTGCAAAATCTTTGTTGGTTGATGCTAAGTGCGCTTAAGGGACACTTTAGTGTCACCTCTGTTACAGCTCCTCTGAGGAAATCCACAGGTTATTCAATCTACTGTTAAGAGTGTAATTTTCAGTGGTTTAGAATGAATAACTTGATAATTTCACCGTCAAAATTTAATTGTATAAACTTTGCTTGTATTCGTAAGATAAAGTCTTAAATCATAAATAGAGAAGAAAATCGGGAGACAGGTTGTTAAGGAGATGTCAAAGAGATTGTAAAACAAAACTCAAGCCATCATCCCAAATTTATAGAAATGTTTAAGATAACCTCATACAAAAAAAATTAAATAAAATAATGGAAATCAACTCTCAAGCAAACTAAATAATTAAAAGCAATACTAAAAAATCAATTAAATTTTTTTTTAAAGAAAATATAAGTCAACCCAAGTTAACCTGACTAACTCTCGACCCAGGATATTAAATCAAGTTAGCCACATAAAAAGAAAAGCAACAAAAATTACGAAGTTGGAGGCTCAATAACCTAATATTAAAAAATAAAATTAAAAAAAAATTATGAAAAAAAAACATAAAAGTCAAATCGGGCTAATCTTTGAAATCCGTAACCTAAGTTATGGAACCGAGTTATCCCATTGAAGGCAAACCCAAAACAATCACGAAGAAAAATTCTCAATCATCCAAAATAAAAAAAAACAAAATAAAAAACAAATAGTAATAAAAAAATAAGGATAAGAAATTATATAAAAATTAAATGAAATAAAACAATAAAGGACAAAATTGAAAAATAAATAAATCAAGAAAATGGTAGAAACAATAGCAATCAAAAGAATTAGGATCAAATATATTAGATGAAAAAAATTAGAAGATGAAATTAAAAAAATCTAATTTTATAAATTATTTCAAATAAAACAAATTATAATTAAAAAAACAGAGCCAAAGTTAAAGGAAAAAAAATTTGAAGGATTGTTTGGAAACATTAGAGGGGCAAGCACGAATCAAAAAGGAAGAAAATAAAAAAGAAAAAAGCAAAAAATATTATTGACAACAAACTAAATGCTTGTTAGCCACACATGCCACCTAGATATAAAGGGGAAGTCAAGATAATTTGAACATCACCCTAGAAGCCATAATAATACACATCATAGGCCGTTTGAATAGTGTGGGCGTCTCTCATTTTCTGGCATGCGATGCACGTGTCAACCACTTTTTCTTTTTAAATAATATTTTATATATTAAAGTATTTGCTCATCTTTCAACTTGATTATAATTAAAAAACAACTTGAAAATACAAAAACACTCTACACACCATCGTAATAATTTTTTTTTATTATAAAAGTAACTCTATCATTTCATTGTACTTCAAAAAAGAGAGGAAATGATGAAGAAGCTCTCAGATGTCAATTTAATAATTTTTTTTTGTAGATATTACTATGCTAAAGTGAAAAGATCAATTTATCCACATCAATTTAGTAATGACCATTGAATCACATGAAAAAAATATTATTACCCCATCAATAAGGCTATTAGTTTTAGTGAGAATAGCAAAAACATAAAATATTATTATTTTAATTCATAATGTTTTGTTTCTTGATTTATAGTGAATCACATACCTCTTTTTATTTTTTTTAAAAGGTATCTTCATGCAAAACTCAGTAAAAAAAGACGTTATTGGGATCATTAATAAGAAGATTTTATTACATTGATCAAATCAATAAAATCAATAACAAGATTATCTAGAAAGTTTTAAAATATACGAATAACTAGTGAAATCTTATAAATTACACTTTGAAGAAAAAAGGAAACAAAAACAATGAGAAATAAAATACAATACATGACTCAGCAAAAGTAAGAAGAATATATATTCACCTGTGATTTATTTTCTTCTTCTTGAGCCTTAAAAAATAATTATTAATTACTCTTTAAATACCATAAAATTTCTCTTCAGATTGTCTCGTAAGACTATCTCATATGACTTTTAAGTCTCAAAATTCAGCAATGGTTGTATATACCTCAATAAAGAGATGGTTCAATAATAAGCTATATATTTAGTCCGCCTTGTAAAAGTATTTAAGTCATTTCGATTATTGTTTTGAGATAGAAAAAAATTGAAATATTGAAGTTAAAAAAGAATATTCAATTTAAAAAGTGCACGTAAAATAGGAAAAGGAAAACTCAAAATGGACGTGGGCTGTGAATCATGATTGTTGATGGATAACACGGATAAAATTAAATTAAATTCGAAACAAACAGTTTGATTTTGCATTAAACTACTAATCAACTAATATATTTCCAAAGAAGGAAACGCGTGGAACTCGAAGCCCTCAACATTCCCCAGATAATCACCTGATGACGACACGAGATCCACCATTTTAGTGATCCTCGCGATGTTATTATTCGAAGAGCATAAAAATTGAATCAAGCCCTCAAGCGGATCCTGCCTCAAAACCCTAGCTCATTTCAAATGCTGTGACAATTCGGAGAAACGCGAATCAGAGGAGGAGAATCCGTGCCACATTTCGGTTAGTGAGATGTTGATTTTGAGGAAATCGAGGAGAGCTGATTTGGCTGCGGATTGGGAGGGGGGATGGTAGATTTGGTAATACACGTCGCCGTTTTGGTGGTGTTTGAGGGGGGTTAAGTGAGGACCGAGAGGTGCATGTGTATTGGAGAGGACCGGTTTGTTTCAAACGGAAGGTTTGGCCTGTAGGGAACGTGAGTGGGAGTGAGAGTTCTGACTGGGTCAGGTTGAGTGGGGCCCAGTTTGTTGGTTTGAAAATTAACTTTTGTTGTTTTTTGGACGAGTGGCGGGGTTGATGGAGTTGGTATTAGTGATTATTTGGTGGTGGTGAGCGGCGGCGGAGGTCTGGCTCGCTTCATCGTTGGTGCTGAGAAGATGGTCCAAGTTATTCGTTCCCTCCAGAGTGGCGGGGTTGACGAAGTTATGCATGCTCTGTCTTTAAAAAAATTATTTGAAAGTATGGTAGTGGATATGTTTTAAAGTAATTTTTATATTGAAAAATATTAAAATATTTTTTTTTATTTTTAAAAATTATTTTTAAAATCAACGTATTAAAACAATTTAAAATATATAAAAAATTAATTTTTAATAAAAAAATTAAAATTTTAAAAAATACTGTTTGGGCCTCTGTGTGGACAGTGAACCTTGGAAATATTTGCACTTGTTATATTGATACATTTTAAAAATA
>Ga0307507_10009485_pt1 | contig 12934 bp, 20 predicted proteins | sample 7_EM_MG_FD_207223 | JGI IMG/M metagenome (GOLD analysis project Ga0307507, IMG submission 207223) | Populus trichocarpa ectomycorrhiza microbial communities from riparian zone in the Pacific Northwest, United States - 7_EM | ecosystem: Host-associated > Plants > Roots > Unclassified | place... | reverse complement strand
ATGATATATGCGAAAGCGTAGAGGAAAACCAATAAACGACATACCTCGAGAAACGGAACGACAAGCGACGAAGCGCATTACACCGGTCAAGTAGAGCAATAGATAGAACGGTTGTCGGCTCAGATCATCCCATATATCGAGGTGTAGTATCTGAATTTTCAATTCGTGGCTGTCGAGGCTTTGAAACTTAGTTGTGCCAGTGAATGGGTGCAAGTATTGATCGACGTACTTATGTCCCCGGAATTCTGGATGTCATTCCTAGACCGATTGAGCCGCGAGTGTTGTAGCTGTTGTTGCTGCCCTTCTCCAAGACCTCGTGGTCTGGGCTGTCGTTGTCCTTGCGATTCCTTGGCACAAATCCGTCGATTTGCTCGCAAGCACGGCCGTTCGAGCGTGAATTCATAAGGTCTGAAACTGGGAAATTGTTACCAGGGTTGAGTTTTGAGACGAGAATACATGGATAGAAACTGCAAGCAATGATCATGAGAATGCGGTCACACCACGACTACGGATGTTGACCAGAACCATCATGCATCACACAATCCAGAGCAAGGCTGGGACTGAACAAATGGATGGCTCGTTGGAGCAACGCTGGACTTTACCAGCGCTCTCGCGAAAGCTACGGTGACACGGTATGTCTATTTGCAGTTGCCCTCTGTCTCAATCTTACCCGAAAACTCCGCAAGAGGTGCATGCGGACCGACACATTAGATTTCCAAAGACTCAGTGATGCCAAAGTCATGCCAACCACCTCATATTCTACAGTCAACAATACCCCCAGTACCTGCGGTGTATGTACAAACGTTCAAGTCCGACACCCTAGGTTGTCACCGATTCCCATAAACCCAAAGGGTTTTTACTACGATCTACCAATTTCAGGCGGGCGCTGCTTCCGCAATGCCGATCCTGCCAGTTTGTCCATCCTTCCCAAGTCTCGATTCCAGTACAATAGGACTTCAGAAGCCACCTTTGACGGTATCTCACGTCCGAGGGGCTTGCTGACTCAAGTCTTTCTATAGACGGTACGAAACTTGCTTTCTTTAGGTTTTTACAGGCTAACTTTACAACTTCAGGGCACGCCCTTGCTCATTCCAAGACAGCTAGCTACCTTACTCGAGCCCGCGAACCTACTAGTACAATTCGTTTTTCGCCTCCTCGGGGCCTTTCACACCCATCACCCGTGTCATCTCTGGTTGAGAATATCTGAGCGCGCTTAAGGTGCTCTCGGAATCGGTCTCTAGAGTGATTGCAAGGGTTGTTTGTCGTCAGGCTCACGAGAATAAGAAACTAGCTAGTAAGTCTCGTGTGTGATCACCGATGGGACGCAGGGACCTGTGGATATGCGCGGATTCGGCACAGGGGAAAGGAGGGTCTCAAGGAAGGAGAAAGCCCAGACCGGGTGGTCGGTCAGCTATCGACTTGTCTCAGGGAAAACCCTTCCAATTTTGGTTCCCATTCGCCCTCAGCGACCCAGCCACGCTGCCTATCGAGTAAAGCCGCCAAAGGTTAAACGTTAGTGCCTTGTCTAATCAGTGAAATTTTAATAACACTATCCAAGTGAACACGCTCAGCTGCATATGGCTTAGTCTCTTGAACTTTATGGATCTGAGCCCCACTCGGCGACAGTCGAATTTGATGACAACGTCAACATCGCATCCGGCCTGATCACTTCTCAGCAATCCATCGGCGTTGCTTTGGAAGTAAGCTGTACCTTCGAGTTTTCCGCAAAGCTTGTACTGATGCTTGTTACCCTCCAGTCTCAGGGACTCAGCAGTATATTTTTCGTCCTGCTTCGCCCCTTCAGATCCTAACCCCGCCATCCGAGTTTACATCGCCGACCTCACCGGCATCCCTGCGTGCAGAGCCTTCGCAGAGAACCTCCTCGAACAACTGCATGGTGCCGAAGCAGAGGCGGTTCGAAATTTCGACGAGATGTTGCAGAGCAGGCGTTCGATTTGGTTCTCATACTATGGCTGGCACTCGGCCCATCCTCTAATCCCCTTCCGCCTCAATCCCCCATTCCACCTTGAATCCCTCGTCTTCCACCTCAATCCCCCATTCCACCTTGAATCCCTCGTCTTCCACCTCAACTGCCTCTCCCCCCACTTCCAATTCTATCAATCCTCCTTCCCTACCCTCCTCCAAACTTCCCTTTACCCTGGGACAACGTAAACTCCGCCTCGTCATTTCCGTGCTACCGCCACCCGAATTCCTCCCTCCATTGTTAGAATCGACGTGTTCGATGCTGCGTTGCTGAGGGTGTTGTGTATGGTTTCAGGTTCCCGGTGAGGAGGAATGCCAGGGTTTCCGTGGGCCTGAGTGAAAGGAAGTTGAGGTTCAAAAAAGGGAGGACTTTAGGACGACACAACCTCTACTCCACGCAATACGCACACAATCTCTCGGAATTGGGGATCACCGTTTTGTTGCGCTTCTCATGCCCAATATCAGACGGCGGAGGCGAACGAGAGGAACGTATATCTATGCGAAGCATGTTCGTCCGTCAGACCATTGCAGGAGTGTATCCTGCACGGCACGGGTCATGTTCCCTCTTTGGATCCTTCGACGTCTACTTCATCTTCGAGGGTGCCTTTCACTCCTGCTATCGTGAATTCACCTTCATCCCCTGCAATGTTGGCCTTGGCCTTGTCGAGTTCGTCTTCGACCCCCCACTCTGTCGAGTTCAACTTCGGATTCTGCTACGTCGAATTTAACTCCTTCCTCATCCGCGCACTACGATCCCTTTCACGGGAACCCACTTCCTACACCCACACAGGAGATGTCTGCACACGCGCTGCTGGTGATGAATAATCTTGGGGTGGTGGAGGCGTTTTTCGAGGGCATCAGGGAGGTGTTGGATGGATCTGGGCAGGCATATGGATGGTATGGCTGTGGATGGTGATTATGTTGGCATAGTAGATGGTGATTCTGCTAGTGGAGATGCAGACCTTGCCAGCGTACTCGAGTAGTGGGAAATTATTTATTAGTAAATTTTTCCGTACACATTTCTACGTCAATCCAACTTATCATCCTTCCCTCTAGACACACTGCGTCTCTTGCGGCTCATTTTCCTCAATCACTACATGGCTCCCCCGAACGTCCTTCCCCCATCCAACCAAGTCACCAGGTCTCTTTGGCAGACCACACAAGAAACTCCACTCCCGGCAGACACCCTCCCCAGACTACGAAAAGTGTCACCCCATGCACTCTCAAACTCCTCGATAGACGACATCGCCCAGATGCATCACCCACAGCCGTTCGACCTCCCAGGTTCGCTCAACTGCCCCTTCATGCGGGGTTCAACCAACCATCCTTCGTAAACAGGCATCGACCCCCCATTGATCGTCCTCCACTAGATCTCTCCACACAACCCAACAAGTCGCGTTTACGATCTAGCGCCGACTCATCGCGCACAAATCCAACATGGTCCTCTCCACCCCTTCGTCTTTCGGTCTTTCGAGGGTTCAACATCCTTCTGAGAGGGGTGTTGAGCCGAACCTGGAAACCAAAGTCGACTCTTCGCGTTCACGGCCCCTTGGTGCTCGGTGAGGGGGAGGAGAAGATATCGACGATAATGCCCAATGAGTTCGAGCTCCATCTCCTGGCTTGGTTATAAATACAACGGCGATATCGACTGGATCTGGTGCGTCCTCTCCAGCGTCCACCCTCGCAAGTCATCACTGCTTAAATGCCATCACGGCTGCGCATACGCGGTATCCGAAGTCTATCCAATCATCGACGTTGGCCAGGCGAGTGTGGTGTGCCCGAGTGCGTTGGGTTGATTGGAAGGGAGGAGGAAATGGGCTGGATGTGAAGGAACCACAGCATAGCCAACAGAATCACTGATCCTCAGCTTGAATTCGGTTGGAGTGTGTCTTGTGCTCTTGGGTGTAGTACGTCGGCTGAATCTTACGAAAAGGGAGAAGATAAGGCGGCGAAGAGAGAGATTGCCGTCCTTAAATTTTACAAACCTTGAAAATTGACGTTCCACCTGTTAATTTCTCTATTTCGTAGACAACGTTCAAGTATTCGCTAAAGCCGAGGTTGGACTAGAACACGTATAAACATTAACGGTCAGATAAGATGGGGAGGAAGGATGAGGGTCTGTGCGTACCCTGCGCGATCTAGGCGACGTTGGCCTTGAATAGGGCATGAAGCTTCACCTCTTATACTCCGTCATTTCCTGAACCTCCAAGAGAGCTGTGGTATCGGAGGACTCCTGCAATCGCGTCAATAGTATTTTCATGACAGCAGTAACCCTTGTACTCGCCTTCTCGCTCGTCGTGAATCGCTCCCGATCCATCAATCGTTGATGGATCACCCTGTGTCTGTGAAGCCGCAGCACCTCAAGCAGGAATCAAGGAAGGAGGCATCAACGTTAACGTTCCTGCGATTACCGTACGTAAGCCGTCCAGGATAGTTTGGAGATAAGGTACGGTGTCGTTGTCGTATGGTGTGGTGGGAACACAGCTGGGCCAGATCACAAAGCCGCAGTTCTGTGTAGTGCAGTATCGAATCCCCTAAGCTCGAGACGAGCGAGACTGTTGCGGAAATGGTAAGTGGAGAATGCCATTAGTGCTGTATCCTAATCTGAAGGATCTCAGTAATGTGAATAGCAAGATATGGCAGTCAAAGCCGGACGTACCTTCAATCCAGAAAGCATTCTCCTACTTAAAACATCCATGGACTTTTTAAGGACGTTTGTAGTCTGAGAGCAGTAGAGAACGAGACCATCAGCAATGCAAAAGGCGTAGACGACGTCGTGGTCGTTGAGATCACGTTTGTTTGAGCTCCCCCTCCTCAACCCCCCCCCAGACACATCACGTGACCTTATCAAATCTTATTCTCCAAGATCAAAACAATGAACGTTCAACTTCACACATTTTCTAGGTTTGTTTCGAGCATATAAATACATACATAGAAGGAATAATAAAAAAAGGACACAGGCTATTTGTTGGAAGCATGAAAATTAAGTATAATCAAGTTTGTTGATATTTATATAATAGAAGCCAAGCAAATTACTGAAGTTTTCGAATGGGTAACGAGCTTATTTTAAACAGGTTATGCAGCAACGGGGATAAGAATATAAATTCTTTACATATTGAGTTGTGTATGTACCTTTTGGCACTAAGATTCCACCGTTATCCTGATTTAGTTCGGGACTTACATAATGACAGCAAACTTGCTTGTAGAAAAACCCACTTACAATGACATAGCATCGAAAAAAAAAAGACCGTCAGAATGCACATGCTCCAACGTGATCCAAGTTAGGGACTAATAATCTAAAATGCAAAAATACTACTAACATCAGTGTTCAAACCATGCCCCTCACTGACTTAGAATTTCTGCGGTGAGGTGCTCAACCACCTGAACCACAAAGACATGTATATAGAATGATTTAAAAAGAATATAATACCTTTAGCAGTAAATGAAATTTATGTGCTCATAGATGAATATGCAAGAAACATATGCAAAAAAAAGATTATTTTCAGCCTAAATTACATTTATAACTTAGTTAACTACACATAATATCTTTCCAACTTGTCATATCGTGGTCTGAGGGAGACGTACTGCTAAAGAGATGGTGTTCGAAGTTCCATGTAGTAGATCATGTGACATGTCCGGGGAGGGGTTGAGGTTGGGGAGCTGTTTGTTTGGCAGGACAATTTTCAAATCCTGCTCTCACGAAATCACCACCAGAGAAATTACAAGCAAATTCACAATGTGGACATCCTACTTACAACCCAACAGTAGCGGGGACTATCTGTGAGCCTCGTCTTCATATTTCCACCTCATAACACCTTTAGTACATTGCGGATTTCACTGCTCTTTCTCTTGTTCTGTTCATAGAGTAGATGATACCAATATTGGAAGAAAGTACAACTGAGATTATGAAGTGGTGCCATTCAACGCTGTGTATGATGGATCGCTGAGAGCTGTTGATGAAGCAAAAGAGATTTACAGGGATGTGGATTTGGCAGGGGGTGATAAGGGCAAGGGGAAGAGGAAGGGAAGGGAAAGACAATAGCAGAGTGATGTTGGGGTGTAAAGTTGGGCTAGAAGTGCCCTCTTGTACTCGTTGAAAGCGTTAGTGACAGTTAGGACTACTTGGAGGGAAGAACTTTGAGGAACATCTTGTCAATGTCAGATCTAGAAAACGTCCAGCCATTGATGTGGGGATGATTGTTGCTCCAGAGTTACATCCAAATTATTGGTTTTTTGTTCTCAGTGCTGTGTTCCGCCATCAACATCTCTGACACTTACCCTCCCCCTCTATGCCAACAGGTTTTTGTTGTCGTGGTCAAAAGTGCAGGGATATACAATGCAATTAGTACCCGACACACATGACATCAGGAAAATGACATGCTGTCTGATCATCTTGCCCCAGGCACCTAAGACGAAATCAGACAGATTTGATGAATCTTACCAAAGCTATGTACCTTTCAGTACAAGGCATGAATGTCTGGCACAAGACAGGTAAAAGAACCCAGACAGCCAGGCATTGCCATCTGGTATCAGACATACAATCTTATTCCAGTTGAGAAGACATTTTTCAGGCAGTTCCAGACAGTCTTTGTGTGTCACTGTGTGCTTGCCCCAGAGTGATGTTTGTAGGAGTTTTCGGATAAATGGGGGACTTGAAATGTTCGCATTTATTAGGTACTCTAAGTAACATATTGTTGATAATGGAAGCTGGTAGTTATGTAGTAATGAATGGATAGCGAGAGCAAGCAATTGGGCGAAAGCACGAAGTGCTTTCCGACCTAGCAAAGAGCCTTCTGGAGTGTCCAGGACAATCTGCGACACCTGGTGCATCTGGAGTCTTTGATGTGGTGAGTGAGTCTCAGACCCCAAATTTTAGGAGAGGCCCAGGTGCTTACCTTGTTAGCACACTGCTGGCATAGTTAATCGGATGAAGGTGTCTTGGACCATTGGCACTGCCTGTATGTAGGGGGCCAGGATTTGTGTGTGCTTCCTCAGATACAGTGTGAACGCATCGCTTGACCACCGGCCCTTGACCTTCATGACATCGAAGGGCATGCCCCTCAGTAGATACTCCAAGGTGGGGCCGATTCTGATGCCATGGCCCTGGAGGGGCTCCAAACCTGCTGCGCATGCAGCTTTTGCTAGTTCTGCCAGAAATTTTGATTTCATGAGGGGTTGGTGCCCGTTCTTGTGGCGGTATGTGAAAAGGTGGCTGTCCTGTGTGGGGTTGTTTAACTCAAGATGGTGTGCTAGCGCTGCATTGGGGTCCATGGGTCCTTCCTGCCTCACCCAGCATACATCCTCACCCTGTTGAGAGAGACCTTGGTGCGAGGTATGTGCAGCACGGTCACCTGCTGGCCTTCCCTGTTTTGGTCATAGCTGAGCTGAGCCCTTGACACGTGTGTGTTGCGGTCAAAACCGTCCAGTTTCTGGACCGTGAACTCACCGACATGGCCCGTTGCAAAGAAACAAGTGGCCAGGCATGCAAAGACTGAGCCGCCCAGGGGGCTGCTCAGATCTAAGTTGTGCCGGATGGCCATCATGAAGTCTATGGTGTAGGGGCACCGCTTCTTCCTCTTTGAGGTGGGGGGCGTCAGCTTCTCAGCTGCTTTTAGTAGCACGTCCATCTCCAGCTTTTCAACTCTCCATGGTACGCCGTGCAATATGTGCCACGCCCGGATCCCGTAAACATAGTTGCTTATGGTTGAGCCTGAGTAGGTGGCAGCTAGCGTCGAAACGAAGGACATGAGGAGAAGTTGGCTGACTGGGGCTCTGTCCTTCTCGGGGATGTTCTTTTTGTCACAGAATACCATGTAATTAAGCAGGCTGGAGGCATATGTTGTGTGTGTGTCTAGTTCCCATGCATGTGCCATGACCGCTTTGATACGCTTGAGATCATTGTCTGATAGTTGTGAGGATAGTGGGGAGCGAGGTGCCAGTGGGCGCCATAAGCGTAGTCTTTGGCTGGCAGGGCAATGTGGCCGGAGGGGTGATGGGAGCGGGGAGAGGTTCTTGCGATAGGGTGTGGGCCGATGGCGCTTCCCTGGTGGGGGAGTCGGAAGCTGTGTGTTCCATGGACGGTGCTCTCCGTTAGCTAATGGGAGAGCTGGAGAGGAGTTCTTCTCCTTGGCGATCAAGCTCAGCATTAATTGCTGCATGCTCATTTTCGGAGAGCATGTGATGGGGCTTGGGTAGGGCACTTTGTGGGAGGTGCCAATTAGCATCTGTAGAGGGGAGTTGAGAGTCGAAGTCTGTGATGAGGTTGAGGAGTTCTGTGGGGATGGGTACGTTGGGCAGCAGATGTGTAGGAGGTGGATAGACTCCTCAGGACGGCTTGTCAGCTGGGTTGTCCTTGCTGGGGACGTACCTCATGTGGATTGTGCATTTCTGGGTTCCCAGGATGGTGTGAAGGTGGCGGAAGATGGTGTTCGTCTGCCTGTTTCAGCTGCGTCCTTTCCACCAGCCTTCGACGACTCCTTTATTGTCCCCATAAACCTTGAAGTGAGTATCACTGCTGCTGGATGCGATGATGGAGAGCGTAAGGAGCTCGAACCCCACTGCTTCCGCCCATCCGATGTCTCGCCTGTCAGACTTCCAACCTGGGAGTAAGTGCCGGGCACACCACTTGTCTCCAATTGTGATACCAATGCCGAAGCCTGAGCTAGCATCTGAGAATGCCTGGAGGTTGGTGAGGGGGGTTGGGCCGGGGATGGCTCTTGAGAGTGTTGGGGATTGGAGGAGGTCTGTCCACCATTCAAGGTCGCTAGACATGCTACAGGGTGGGGTGTGCGGCACGAAAGGACTGTTGTTGAAGCCTGATAGCATGGCTTCCAATGTGGTGAGGTATGCTCATCCGGCAGGAATAACCAGGGAGGTGTGTAGCAGCTTACCGTACAGTGCCTGTGCCTCGACCAGGGTGTGTGTAGGTTTCTTCTTCCATTCGTCAATCACGTTGAGGCACTTGAGTTTCTTCTCTGTCGGGATTGCCACTGTGCAGGCGTTGAGGTCCCAAACGAAGCCAAGGTATGGGACAACCTCTCCGAATGGGATCGTTTTGGAGGATTCCCATGGGATGCCCAGCTCTTTTGAAAGAAGATCAATGTCCATGTCAGCATAGGTAAACAAGGTGTCACCTGGGGGACGTATGGATGTGTGAGAGAGGTCGCGTAATGGGGTGGCCATGTTTTCATCAAACTCTTCTGGGTGTCCATCCAGCATGGCATTTCCTCTATACCAAATGCGGCTGCCTTCATGTATTCGTCCCCCATTCATCTCGACCAATTGAGACCAGACATAGCATTGGTTGTTGTACACTTCGAGGTGACAGCAAGGAATCTGGAAGAAAATATGGTCATCCACCCATTTGGATAGAGGGCCGATTCCATTTGCTTGGAAGATGTCTGTGCCTGCGTCTGTGAGGAGGCCATGGGCCCCTCCTGCCGAGGTGAGTCCGAAATTGTTACTGGTGTTTGCTGTGAATTTGTCGTCACCTCGGAGTTGCACGACCAGACTTGGCCATTGATCGTGATGGACAGGGATGGTACGATAGGCTTCAGACACATCTCGGATGGAAGCTTGCGATCCTGGCGGTAGACAATAGATGATGAGGCATATCGTAGAGAAAGTTCCCCAGGTGCAGGGGAAATCGTGTGAGTTGATGGCTGAGTTGATTGAAGATACCAGATTTGTACATGGTGAGTGTGGGTGAGAGAAGTCGTGCACTGCGCGAAATTTCCCTGGTTTTCCAGGTTTGGGAATAAGGGAGAGGGGTGAAGATTGGAAAGGCCCGATGAGAGACTCGAGTTCAGTCCTCGAGAAGGGGCCAATGTATCTTCCTTTTTTGAATTCTTTCTCCACAATTTCTTCATAGGCTTCGGGGTACTTATTAATGGATGGATTATTAGGGGGAGTATAAGTCTGTGATATGCTAGGAATTCCAACATCAAAACCCTGTGTAAGGCTAAGATACAGATCTGGGTATTTTCTGAGAAGGTCGTGCCTATCGAGCTGTCTGCGCCATGCATTCGGTTTGTAAGGGGTGAGTGGGTTAGTTCTTCTGTGCCTGAGCACACTGCTGGGCGCCATGTCCTGATTTTCCGCATCCAGAACAGACATGTCGGGATGGGTGTGATGGGTCTGAGCACCCCCCCAGGGTTTGAAAACTGAAACACACTGGGAGGCCGTCGAGGAAGACCAGCCTCCCTTGGTCGTTCCTTCATACAAAAGTCTTCCCTCCATTCCAAAGCTTGGGTGCTGAGCATTTTGCGTACTCATGCTCGTGGCGTCCCAAACATATGGCACAAGTGGAGGAGCCACACACCGCTGTGCCCCCTTGAAAAAACGAGGGGTGAGAGTTCTTGGCTCTGCCTCTGCCGTTTGTGTTTTGACGGCTGCGCCTGCCATGCGTGTTTTGGTCTTTGGTGGAATGTTCCGCGGAGGTGTGACAATGTTGGCAGTGATGGGGAGGGGAGTGGGAGTGTGAGCATGATCGTGAAGGTGATGGGGATTGGGCACGGAATCGTTTGGATGGCGATGGACACCCTGATGCCTTTGAGTGGCCTCTGTCACAGTCCTGAGCCAGGGAGAGGGCTATGGTGTCCAGCTGTGTCAGTGATGATGCTGGTTTGTGGGGTGATGTTATGGCAGGGAATATATATATATGGCATGGCATGGCGGGGACATGGTATGGCATGGTGGTCAGTGATGTATTGGTATGGCAGTTGACAGTGTATGAGATGGCATGGTGGTTGGCCGTAAGGATGACATGGCATGGCAGTTGGCCGTGTATTGGATGGCATGGCAGTTGGCCGTATATTGGCATGGCATGGCAGTTGTTCGTGTAGGTGGCATGGCGTGGTTGGTATGTAAGAGGCATGGCATGGCGGCCGGTAGCATGATAGTATTATTCAAGTGATCGCATGGTGTGGCCGGGGTTTGTGGTGAGCGTGGCAGGATAGCATGGCATGTTTGGGTTGGCGTGTATCATCAGAGGTGAGAGGGGTGTATGTGGGAAGAGGGGAGAGGGAATTTTAGAATGTGTTGGAGGCATTTTAGGAGCTACTGACCTTTCGGATTGCGTCCATCCTGACTGTGTCCCATACCTCTTCAGCTACTGCACTAAGGAGCTTCTGGTTTATTGGTGCGATGTTAAACCCTTGGCCGCGCACCAGGTCATCGTGCCATTGCCTTCTGACTTTTGCTTGATACGTAATTAAGACCTTTTCCCCATTGGGGCATGCACACATCGGGTCAAGTTCGATGTTGAAGTAGAAATGGGCAAAGGATTGGATGTGTTTTTGCAGCCAGTCGCACAGGTCCATGTACCGGAGCATTGTGTTCTTACCGATGTTCATCTGTCTCCAGGTAAGGTCGGCATCTTGGATGACATTGCGAGAGGCTTTGAACAAGGCAACCGGTTTGAGTGCAACAAGGTTGTCGACTCTAGTGAGGCCATAGGCGTTGTCAGACTGGGTTCTACTGGAATCCTGTGCTTCGGAGCATCCCTCATCAGTAAAGTACCATAGTTCTACAAAGTTGAAGGACTTCAACTTCCCAATAGCATACTGGGAGGGCCGGGGCATGATGTGGTCTGACACCATCCGGCCCTCGTCGAAGTCATTTATTTTGGGTCGTTTCTTTTCTTGCTCCCTCTTTTCTTCCTCCTTCAGGTGTTCGTCTTCTGCTCGGTGTCTTCCTTCTTCCTCCTCAGCCAGCCTGGTGAGTTCCTCTTGCTCTGCTAAATCCACTTGTACTTGTTGGTTCCAGGCATTTATCTCCTGGGCATGCGTTTGGTTCCATGCTGCTGTGAGTTGTTCAACTGCTTGACCATTGTCGATCTGCCCGTTGTTTGCCATAACCTGCCTGATAGCGGCGTATGCGGCTCCTGCGAAGTCTGGGCATGCCACATCAGTAGGGTCTTGGTTGATTCGCGGCATAGGAATAGGGATGAGAGGATACTAGTTTTTGTATCTAGGATAGTTGTATGAGAGTGTTGCAAAGGAGTGAAAAGCAGGAAGGAGTTTATGGGCTCCTTCTGCAAGGCAAACAAGGTGGTGGTGTGAAGGAAAGATGGCACGTGCTGCACCACCTGTTTGCACAAAGACTACATTCTAATTCTACACTCGTTCCTCGCTTCGCTAGCGAACTACAATTTCATTAGGTTCAATATAGCTTGTTTATCACCACATAGTACACTATTACAGGGATGTACATAGATGAAGCTATGTAGGAGACTACTTACTACCCATGAGTATACCAGCCAACATTCACATGGAGGAGGCTGTTGGTTGAGGGAGGGGGGAGACTGTTCGTTGAAGGCAGGAGGAGGCTGTTCCACCTAACATACATAACACACAGGAGGCTGTTTGTCAGGAGGCCATTTGTTAGGAGGCTATTTGCCAGGAGGAGGCTGTTTGTTGAGAGAGAGGCTGTTTGTTGAGAGAGGCTGTTTGTCGAGGGAGGATGCCATTTGTCAAGAGGAGGCCGTTCTTCGAGGGAGAGGAAGCTGTTTGTCGAGGGAGAGGCTGTTTCTCTTGAGAGGCCATTTGTTGAGAGGCCGTTTGTTGAGAGAGGCCATTTGTTGAGGGAGGAGGCTGTTTGCTGAGGGAGAGGGGAGACTGTTTGTCGAATGCAGGAGGAGGCCGTGCATCAGGAGGAGGCCATTTATTGAGAGGGGCCATTCGTCGAGGCTATTTGTCAAGAGGAGGCCATTCTTTGAGGGAGGGAGGAGACCATTTGTTGAGAGGCCATTCATCGAGAGAGGAGGCCATTGAGAGAGGAGGCTGTTGAGAGAGGAGGCCGTTTATTGCACTTCAGTCACCCATAAGTAACAGACTATTAGTCATGTAAACTCCAGGTATATTACATGACTAAAAGTTGTGGTGTATATTTATATTTTATATATATTTGGCCTATAAATCTTCACTTTTACAAAATATATTTTTCATGCCAG
>Ga0307507_10009483_pt1 | contig 12939 bp, 6 predicted proteins | sample 7_EM_MG_FD_207223 | JGI IMG/M metagenome (GOLD analysis project Ga0307507, IMG submission 207223) | Populus trichocarpa ectomycorrhiza microbial communities from riparian zone in the Pacific Northwest, United States - 7_EM | ecosystem: Host-associated > Plants > Roots > Unclassified | place... | reverse complement strand
AAGGGGGAAGGGGGTAATCACAAATTTTAATTGGATATTTTTTTGTATGATATACCTCTTCTGATATCTACCTCTTCAGCTTCGTGGGGGCTTTATAGCTATTTTTGTTTGTTTCCTTATGTCTATTTTTGGTATGGGTTTCGTTCGGGCTGTGGAGAAAAAAAGGAATATCTAGTTCTGATGATGGCGGTGACCAGGTGCCACTTTCGTGCCGTACGCAGATATCGTAAAACAGATAGATATCTCGACGGAAATCTAGATAGTGCGTTTCACCTTCGTATTATGAGGTTGGCCCAAGCGTATATATTGTGCGCGTATGATAGAAGCCTTACTCAACTTACTCACCAGTGAACTAGCACTAAAAACCTGGTCTACTTAGGTCTGATGGTATTCTATACTTACCGGGCGTTTTAGTAAAAGTAGGTATGATATATGGCGTGGTCTAGTCTAGTGTTCTGCTCATTGTATTGATTGGGCAGTATAGAGCTGGGCGGCGAGACTGAATCGGCAAATATAATGGTGAATGGAAGCACTGTACTTTGAGTTAATGGAATAGAAGGAAGAAAGAAGGAAAGAAAGGGGGACCTAAAGAAAGAAAAAAGAGAGCAAAAGCCGAACAGACACCTTTGGCTTGATCGAAGGTATCATACAAAAGAAGACTTCCCTCCAGATTTCCATATTGCCAGGAGCTAAGTGTTATTGGTCGGAAGGTTTCAGACCCCTAGAAAAGGAGCAAATCGCTTCCAACTCCCTCGAGGTCTCAGGGGACATTAGAACACGAGTATGATATGATGCTCAAACTTCAAGAACATAGTATTTTTTTCATTTTTTTCTCCAGAAGGTTAGAATCATGTAATGTCACTCGACGGATAGGTTCCTGCTTGTATATGGTTTCTTTCTCCTCTCAAATGCTTCTTTCAGATCAATACTTTCTTTCAAGCCAGATCCTGTTTAGGACTAGCATGCGGTGTCCATTGTTGTTCCTTTTATTGTTCCTATATTGTTTCTTTGAAGGTCTTTGTTTTCTTGATTCTTTACTATGAGTATCGTGGGAACCCGGTGGTATTGACAGGACTGAGCCGCTTCACTATATAGCTGAGCTATATTCTTGTTATGTATATGATAACTGGTTTCCTAATTAAGAATCTTAACCGTTATCTATTATCACTTTTCTGCCCCAGTTATCGCATGTTGCTACAATTCCGTCGCTCAATCAATCATTATGTTACCCTGGCAAAAGCATATGAAGACGAGTAGTAGAAGTGACTTGTTTGAGTCATTGGGTAGGATGAGCGGGCCCCTCGGATTCATGACAACTCTCCTGTAGAATGCTGTAGACATCTCTTTGGCGTAACTTGTGGTGGGCTGGATGAGGTATGCAGCAGATGATGCTGTCGTTGGAAGTGATATGCTTCACTCGTCACGATGCCCTTAAAGGGTTGACGTGAGTCAAGGATATTGTAGTACTCCTACGTTGGGTGATTAAATCAAAGTGGGGAAGCCATGGGGGGTTTATCTTTTAGCAATTCTTTTCCATTAGGGAGAAAGAAAAAAACAGAAAATGTTGTCAAGAAGGGATTTTTGGTGGTTGGGGAAACCATACTTCCGATTTCGTATGATGGCTCTAACAAAAGATAGATATATGTTCCATCTCACCAACAAAGAAATTCACTTAAGAAAGAACATATGCCTTTGATGAAGAGGATATGCTGTTGACAAAGTCGGCTGCTTTATGGGTGTGATATGCTTCAGGGAAGGAAAAATTTGCTCTATCCTGCCAACTAAGTAAAATTTGTCTTGCTTACACCAGCAGGTGGGGCATCTTGAAGTATAAATTTACTACCTGATATCTTATTGTATTTGACTAGTATCAAGAGGGTAGAAAATGTCAATGAGCATGGGAGAAGGAAAACTGATGTCTGCTGTTTGGGTAGAAGCGGTATTGTTGATACAGTAGGTAGACATGTTTAAGGGGACTCGGGAGGCTGCTACCACAGTAGGAGAACACGAACCTTAAAGTTAGAAACAAGAGGATTTTCCTTTAAGAAAACATATGGGCTCTGAAGCAAGTTATACCCTAATAAAACTATCTTGTCAGACATTTCACTAGGGGTATAGAAAAAGACAACCTTTTTTTTTTCCTTTTATTTTTCATCTTCAATACTTTGTAAGGGAGATAACAAAGACAAGAAAATGTTTGGTAGCATATCTCTCTTGTAAAGTGACTTCTTTTGTGAAGTACATAATATGCTTTTTACAAAGTAATTTATTTGACTGGTGGGGTGGAACATATATTTCTAGAGTGTCAACTGTGGTAGGTTGGCAACAAGGTTCGACTAATACAATTTAAGTGCACAAAAAGGCTATACAATTCGATTTCGTGGAAGGTTCCGGATATTATTAAGAATTATCCCTATTTTTTTTACTCCATGAGGCGTGTTCGTGGGGTTGTAGGGTGGGATACTCTTGCTACGGGATAGGGGGTGCAAGATACTTCACCCACCAGCTGTGCTGTGCCTGTCCTAGCCCTTCCTTGATCTCGGTTGGATTTACCTTTTTTTTCGTTATTTGTATTGTTATTCCTTTAACACTGGGGGATCTTGTTGTCAGCAATCAGTGATCAACGTCTATAATCTCTCTTGTCTTAAGAATGTACCTGCTCCTGTAATGCGTTCAGTTCTTAATACAGTAATAATATCATGATATATCGTTATCCTTAACCTCAGGCGTAAAAATAAAAGTCTAGATCCACCCGCAAGCGGGAAAATTATTCGCTCACAAAGTAATACGTGAAATACCTAGCTGGCGCTATAGCTAAGGTGTCGGGGGCTAATTAACTCCTAAGCAATTCGCAGGAAACAAAGTGAGCTATTGAATAGTACATGACGTGGGGCAAGGGAAAACTGCATATCCCCCCTATGGGGGCTGGAAGATTGGTGGCATTAGCTTCACTTAATGGGACCGTAGTGTGGGGTGGATCCTCTTGTCTGACTCTGGACTCTACACCTGGGATGGGTAGCAGGAGGGGGTAAAAATGGCCTTCATCCTTTCGATTAGAGGATCAGCTGCCAATTCCGGATGTTATAAAGATCCTCTGGTATTGCGGAAGAGTTATTTTTGGCGTGTGGGGGTGGCCATTTACCTTCAAACCACCCTCTCACCATCTCTCACCTTACAAACTTACAGTGTTTTCTCGAAGAAATTTCAGGTATGAGCAATTAATTACCTTGAGCATTCAAGCAGAAGATAGAGGTGCTGGGGCTTTGGAATTCTCCTTCTCGGCCGCGCTAAGGGGAAACACCACAAGCTCAGCCCTCAGTTGGGACAGAAGGAACAGGAATATACAGAGCACCTTACTAAGAGAGGCAGCTGCAACGTCATAGGACATTTGTTTTCCATTCTAATTTTTAAGGCACTACAGTGCTAGAGAGTGGGGGTCGCTTAAGCCCTAGAGAAGGAGTGATTAGGACACAATTCCATGCCACTTATAACCCTTTAGACTCTCTTCCCCCGGAATTGCACGGTCTGCAGAGGGGGGTTCACGATATTGGCAAGCACAAACCAGAACCCAGCCACCTTATATGACCAACAGCGCCTTATCACAGGAGATCACTCACGTCTCCCATCCCTGGCAGATCGGCTTGCGTCGGGTAGTTCCAGTGCCTGCGATGAACCGGCCTAGTGAAGTTCGAGTACAATTCCCCGGGTGAAAGTACGTACTTGTTACAGGCAAGAAGTGACCGAAAATACGAGTGGTAAGTTTGGGTCGCGCACGGATTTTTAACCATATATTTTCCGAACCCCTGTTTTCGGTCACTTCTTGCCTGTGACAAGTACGTATGCTAAATGAGAAGCACTTTAGTATTCACGTCGCTCACTGCATGAGCGTATGTATTTGACGGTCTTGAAAGCCTGAGTTGCCTATCTGGAATACCGGAGACAACCCCTCGAAGTCTTTCCTGGTGTAGAGTCAAAAAAAACTAGCTAACCGTTTCTCATCCTTGATTTTGTCGTTTTAGCTGTTTCTCCCGGATTTTGAAGGCTTTCGGCGCTGGTATAGTATGGTGTAAGTATATAAGCGGTGCATCCTCCGATATTAAATTTTATGAATAGGGTTTTGTTGAAAATGGGCCGCCCTTGATTGATACTCAATGGGACACTAGAGCCTATTTTGGAAAGGTCACATGAGATCTTGCTTGTTGGATGGGATAATTCCGGCAGGGTTTGCTCCTTCTATCATAGAATGCCTAGAAGTAATACATATGCCTTGAGCGGTGTGAAGGGCACATTGGTCCCTTTTGTTGTGTGTGGGGGGCAGCTATTGCGAATGGATGATTTGAGGGGTTCGTTTGGTCATATAAATCCCTCTATTATAACGCGCCTAGAAGAGATGAGGGACGTTGGATAGGTTTTTGTATCTGTTTTTCTTTTTTTTTTTCGAGGATAAGAATATTATCCCTTGTGAAGGCTCATAGCTCTATGGAAGAGCCTATGTAAATTGTGGACCTAGTTTTTTGGGCACTGGTTCCTCGTGGAGTGCGGTTTGGTACCATAACAGGTACTTTTACACCTGGTATTGGGTCCAAAAGGGGATGTAAGTTGTTAGAAGTGGAGCTACAACCAAGCTCCCTCGCCCAGCCTCCCTCACGAATAAGCTATAACATATTTTTGGGTTAGAGGTCATGAATAAAATACTCAGAATCTCGTTCCGTGGTTAGAAGCTATTACAGTGAAGTTATTAGATTATCACGAAGGTACAGCTCCTAAGTTTTGTAGGTTGCACGAGCAGGTGTGCTGCTAGTAGGGGGCAAGGGCAGCATACCTCGCTCATGGAACCTACAAAACTTAGGTGCTATACGTCTGTGGGATAACCGAGATCTTTTTGCACCCTGTAGTGTGCAGTACTGAAGTAGATATTGTCTTGTGGGGGTGGTGCTCTAGTGCTCACTTGGACTGGTATTACAATATGATAGCCTCCTAGAGCGACCTCTTACAGCCCCGTACCGACTCAGCAAATTGTGTATCCCTGTGCAGGGTTCTAACCTCCGTTTTAAGAAATAATCTCATCAGAAAACCTGGTATGATACTCGGCTTTGTGCTATGGGGTGGGCGGGTGGCACCTTCTAGATGTGCTGCGGGATGACTTACCGGTAGGCGAGTTCGGGTTGGCTCACCATACTATCCCCTGCAGTGTTGATAGTGCCGAATTTCTCTACACCGTGCTAAAGACCCACTAGCGAAATTAGCGTATTTCTTTGATTGGTAGATTCGACCTCATAGAGCAATGTTGCCACATAATCCCGGATGTTGGTTAGTAAATATCAACAAGTTCATTACCAGTAACATCATTCTCATATTAGGTTTAGTGCTCCTGTTAACGGAAAAAGATCTGTACCAAAACTTGACCTGAAGTGTTTTTGATATCACTTGATTGACATTTCTGGAAAAGTGCGAAGCTAGTTTTTTAGTTTACATTTTAGCGTGATGTAGGGAAATTCGGCACTATCAACACTGTAGGGGATAGTACCGCTTTGTCGATACCTGGATTGGTTGTGTCTCAGAAATGGCCGGATAAAAGGGGAGACTTTAACCTATTAATACGACCAACCCCATCCGCTTGTCTGAGACCGGGGCTTGTCGAGGCCATACCTAGCCTGACTAGTAAATAGGGTGCTTTTGTGGCAATTCCCATGTCCTACCTTTCTGAGCTTGGGGAATTCTGGGAGAGATGGTCTTAGTACGATGGCCGTGAGAAACTAGCGTTGTAACTATACAGTATAAGTCTAGCTAGTTAGTATCATAATTGTACAGTCCTTGTGTACTACCGTACATGCCTACCCTAGCGAATTACATCACATCACTGGCACAATCGCTATACTGGTACTGCACAAAGCAGGGGCTCTCAACAGGCATCTAAGTAACAGTTCCTGCGCTGGAAGTTGGAGCATCCTAAGAAACACGATTGTTTAGGTATAGTTTAATCAGGATAGCAACCCCCTTCGTTTGCTTGTTTTGAATAATTATGAGTGATATCGTATGTCTTCCGACCAATACATCAGTATCGCAGCCTAATAGGATCCAATGCCCACGCAATTGACCCCTACAGCGCCGAAACCTAGAAGGGACGCGTGGCAAAAACGTTTCCCGCTTTACCTCATTCAAAGCCACACCTCTAGACGTCCTGGATGCTGGGTAACCTGGGCTCGGAAACATGACAACAGATTTATGAGAGGCCGCAATTTCCCGGACGCCCCTACAAGCCTCCCCTACCATCTCGCCCCAAAGGAGCTTTAAATGTGGTGGGCACTGTTTGGGACTTGGTCGGTCTTGGGCCGGTAATGTATCGTGCCCTCAGAACAGCGACAAAAATGTCATGGGAGTCAAGTCGGATTGGCAAGAGTCTGGGAAAATTACTGGCTACAGCTGAGCGTCTGGGATGTGCGGTACCAAACCCCACCAACTTCCAACCAGAATATTTGGTTGATGGGGGAAATTTTATCAAATCCGCTCGATTTAATGGGCCACTTATACGTTTACCAGAATATCGATGCTTTATAAGTGGAGACTATTGAGGCTGCGAGCGTTTGCAATCCGAGTGCGAGCCTATCTGCTTCTATTGAAAGTCTTGGGGAGTCTAGGGCAACTGGTATTAGTGGAAATTCTTTGGTGAGGGCTTCTCATCGATCTTGATCGCATAACAATACCTAACTTGCCATTTTCTAGTTTTCCGCGGGACGCTCAGCAGTTGGATGGTTTCGGAAGCCTACGGTTCGAGATAGCTACCGGTACGCCAACTGTGCCCTGATAGCGTCTAGCGCTCTCTGGAAGCTCTGGATAGCCCTCTGATCGGCTAGCTAATATAATACTGGGTCGAATTGAGTTAAGTGCCGGACTGTGCGGATGGGGCCGTGGCCCCTCCCTCCCGGTTAAGAAGGACTCCCAATGCCGTCTTATCAGAGGTCACAAGTATGACGATGTCCAAGGTCCCGAGAGTACAATAACGGGAGGGCTATTAATCCTAACTATGGATCCTAGCAATTGAACACTAGACGAGGATATTGTGCTTTCTTTAAAGCGGTAACCTGATGGAATAAGGCTAAGTTTTCCGGCCAAATATAAGACTAGCTTGGCACCCTTACTAGGCAAGAGGCATCCTAAAACAGGGGTTGCAAATTTATATGAGCCCCCAGACACTACCGGATTTTTGCCATACGCTTTACAAATCCCAATATTCAAGTACCTACTACGAGTATGTGTGCCTTTATGTGGAAGTGGTCTCCAAATTGGTAAAAGAAAGGCTGTACTTGTACTCTATTCTACATTCTCAGCCGACAGGCCCCAAATGCACTATACCTCTTGGTATTGTACAAGGATAGGAACCCATTAACCGGGGCATGGCTGATTAGCCACAAGCAACTGTTCCATAACTTCTTGCCGGGTCTTGTGTCGTGGCAGAGGCCCGAGTCTAGCTCATCAGAACATCCAAGGGGCTTGGGATTTGAGGGCAAGGCGCAGGACAAAAGTGGTATCATACTATACAAAAGCTTATGCGGGGTACCGTACCTAATGCTTTACACCCAAGAGAGAACAAAAAAGGGTAAAAAATGGATGTTCACAATGCACCTATGTTATTATCGATTTCGAAAAGGTCGTTGGTGCTGGGGTTTCTCGGGGGTTCTTTTGTTCGTCTCGAACGCAATTTCCCACAACCTACTTTCCTACTTTTAGCTATGAGCTTTACCTCTGTCAGCTAGAGGGCCAATCTAAATCCTTGCCATGGCGTCGAGAGAGGAAAAAAATGAGAAGGTTGAAGAACTGACAAGCTGACGACCTTTTCGAAATCAGTAATCCTCAGGGGCAGTTTCTGTCGTCAGAATTGACGAGATACAAGGTACCTGAGGTTGGGGGGAGCGCGATGGTGAGAAAAGGCAAAATAGACACTTTTGGAAAGCTTCCGATGCTTCTTCCCGCTCAAAGCGCATGGCCTGCCGGGGAACCGGGGAATAATAGCGCCGGTATGGCTAGCGGTATTTGGACACGAAGGTCCATATTGTAGCAAACAGAATACCGGTATTCACGTACGTTGGGACTTGGCTCGTCCAACATAACGGAGTTTCCACCGGTAAACGCCCCGAAGATTCGGATAATATTTTCCAGGGATGGTCTTTACCCCAACCCTCAATTTGGTCCCCAGGACGACGCGTTTCGCCTGTCGTGGGGGCTAGAGTGGGTTGGCTGGGAGTCTTGCGAGGACGTTGGAGTTTCCCCTTCCAGTAAGGTCTTCTGTATTTTTCTTTTTGCTTGTCTTAGCTGAGAATCTTTTCGCTTGTGTTTCTCAATTATTCCGCTTTTCGCGGCACTCGAGTAGTACGATACCAACATAAGGAGGAAACAGTAGGCGCTTTCCTGTTTTGTGGCTATCAGCAGGGCGAACTGTTAAAGGGCTTCCATATTAGGGCAATGATGCATCAGCAATAAGTTACACGTACTCGAACACTCGAGTACAACAATATCATAATAATAATATTATTATTATCCAGTCAAATTCTGATATAGCTAGGCACGCTAAGCCTGCCCTGGGGCCCTTTGGGCTCTGTGATTTGCTAAGGATGTTTGGACTCAACAAGAGCGCTGAGTCACTTGGGCATTGAAATGATCTGAGCGAGTTTAGCCAAATCTGGTCTTGGCCTGCCTAGCTACGGGTTTGGCTGTTTCAGAGAGACCAAGGGATAGCTCAAGCACAGTACTGTGCTTGAAATTCCAATTTTTCTTGACTAAAAAATTATAGTTGTTTCCACAGTATGCCCCCTTGTTGAAGTATAAACCTGAGGGAAATTGGATGAGCGATAAGCAGTTTGCCTTAAATAGATAGCAGAGATGATGACCTGCGGTGCCAGCAGTGATAGGGAGGGGAAGTGTGTAACCCCCGTAGCACAGAGTGGCTTGCATGCAAATATTCAGTCAACTCGAGTATCGTGGTTCTGAACTTTGTAGAGTCTAGTTGGATGCCTTCTACCAATTAAAAAAATCGAAGTGGGGGGGTCACACACTTCCCCTCCCTGGCTTCTAGTACCATATATGCCTATGGAGCCCTGGGTAGCCCAACTTTGTGGTTCCTGTTCTGCACTCTCTTGAGGGCTGTTAGTTCATGTAATCGCTTACCGGGTGTGGTCTTTTAGCAGATGAAACGCGTTAACTACAGTAAGGATAGGCATTGCTTATTGGAGAATGTCACCCTTGGGTCCAAAACATAAGGAGGGGGAGCTTAGACCTGTACTGAATCCACAATTTTACCTACCAATGGGTGCAGTTCTGTGACTTCTGTCGATAAACCCTCTATCGATAACCTATGACTTGCCTCGTGTTGAGCTCTTTCAGTTATTGAAAATAGTGCACGAGCCTTCAGCTTTTCAAGCCAGTGTGGGGGCCGGGAGGGGGGTTTTACCCAGAAAGAGCTGAATCCAATGGTGCTTATGAGCTAGTTCCACCCCCATGACCCTATATCTGGTTTGCCTTGCTAGCAATAACAGCAATGTACGAGATGCTGCAAGACGAGTCCCAGCCTAGAACCCGAAGGCCCAAGCCTGCTGGGGCCGTGGACAACACTGCCTTGAACAACTATCTCAGGGCTATATCACTACATCTTATGAAATAGTTAAATACTCTTTAAATCTGACTAGCTAGTTTAGGTGCTAACACCGTCTGGAGAAACACTAAACAATTTAGGAAGGGGAGGGGGGCGAGGGAATAACTATATAAACATATGCGAATGCCCTCCCTCCCCCAATTGCATCTAGAGGCTAGCAAACTTTGGTTCCAACTTCCATCCTCAAATCAATTGCTCTACACTGAACTCAACATGATTCTCCAACCCATATTGCTCAATATCTTCTTACTCTCTTCGACCTCTCTGGCACAGGCCATCGGAGCAGCAACCGGTTTTGCCAAAGGCGTTACTGGTGGTGGTAGTGCTACGCCAGCTTACCCCGCCGACATTAATGAGTGAGTGTTGTTCGTTCATTCTCAGGATGGAGGAATGAATAAACAAATGCTAATCGAGCAGATTGCGAACATGGCTCACGGATTCCACCCCTCGCGTCATCATGTTGAAAAAGGAGTATAACTTTATTGGTTCCCAGGGAACGGTGACTGAAGCTGGTATGCTGGTATAGAGTTGTTTTTGTCTCCAAGAGGATATTAACCAAGATATAGGTTGCCGCCCAGCAAGTAACACTTGCCCCAATTCTGGTGGGCAAGATGCTATCAACGGACCCAGTTGGGTGTGTTTTCTTTTTTTTTTCCTTCTCCACATCTTTTCCTCTCTTTCAATATGAATCACTAGTTAGGGGTAGGAACTAATATGATTTATAGTGCACAAATAGCAATTATCCGAGTGTCCAGGTGACATATGACAAAGCTGGAACTACCTATATTGATGTCAAGAGTAACAAGTGAGTCGTCAGCATTGTTAGACAACCGGTGAATCTATGGCTTATGAATTTGTAGGAGTATCGTTGGAAAGGGATCCGCAGGAGTAATTAGGGGAATTGGTATGTTTCAAAGGTGGTTCTCCCTTCCTCCTGCTAACAACTACTTTAGGTCTCAGAATCGCAAATGGAGTTTCCAACGTTATCATTCAGAACGTCCACTTTACCGTAAGGCTCCGAGAACTGCCCTCTACCGATTGAAATACCATAATAACCAATTCCCTTTTAGGAATTGAACCCTAAATACATCTGGGGTGGGGACGCTATCACTCTGGCGGGCTCAGATATGGTCTGGTAAGGCTTCATTCATCCCCACTAAATTGGCTGAATTTTGTCTAACCAATGACCGGCACAACAGGATCGATCACTGCAAGGTATACCCCTCAATCTTAGAATTCCTGTTTCGAATGATCATTAACATCCCTAGTTCTCTCTCATCGGTCGTCAAATGATTGTCACCGGTTACGCCCAGGCTGGTAGAGTCACCATCTCTAACAACGAATTCGACGGAAACACCAATTGGTCCGCCTCCTGCAATGGCGATCACTACTGGACAATGCTCTTCTCGGGATCTAGTGACTTGATCACCTTAGTCGGCAACTACATCCACAACTGCTCTGGCCGTGCCCCCAAAGTAAATATATCACTATCCAACCCCAATTCATGGAATCAACTAACGCTCTCTCTCTCCCAGATCGGTGGTGCGGGCACCTCAAACATCGTAATCCACGCCGTCAACAATTACTTCAGTTCCATAGGTACCCATCCCCATGCCCTCAAATTAATTAGTAAAATCCAAAACACAACTAACCCCCCCCCCTCAGGCGGCCACGCATTCGACCTCGAAACCGGAGGCATGGCCCTTATCGAAGGCAACGTCTTCGAATCCGTGACCAAAACAATCACACCCACATCCGCATCCGCCGGTGGCAGCGTCTTCAACGTCTACGATTCCAGCGACACAAGTATCTGCAACACGGCCCTCGGCCGCGCCTGCGTTCAAAACTCAGTCTCGGGGAGCGGCTCCTGGACAAAGTACACAACGTCTAGCTTCCTAACCAATATGTCCGGCAAGAACATCCAGGCCGCTGCGCCCGTTAGTGGTGTCAAGGCGAGCGTTATGTCGAATGCTGGTGTCGGGCATCTCGGAAACTGAAAATATATATTTCCTTTTTTTTTCTCTTTGATCTCTGGTTTGTTATTTCATCACTATTGTAGGATGCATTGCTTCTATCGCTAGGGAAAGAAAGAAAGAGTTTAGTGAAAATAGTGTACTGTGTATACTCCTGTTGAATTACTATAATAATATTATTATAATCTAATTTTATTTGTTGTATCATAGTGGTAATGATATTCGCTGGTTACTTTATAATCGGGCCCTCACGTGACATCTTACCGAGTGATATACCATGCTTACATACTAACACACAAACTATCATACTCCAACAACTGGTACCCCTGCAGTATTATAAAACACCCCTAACGTACGTACACGGTGCAGCATGGTCTCGACGATGTAAGAGAGGGAGGAAGATAGCCCAGCCATCGCACCTCCAAACCGCTCCAAGATAGAGAGAGCGTCACTAACATTTATTCCAGTATAATACTTATCCCGCAAACTATCATGTATGGTAATTACTTTCTAGCACGCCTTCGTAGACAGCACCGTTATATGCCCTACTCTACTCTATTCCTACCCCGTTTTCGTCACCCCAGGTCAATTTCGCTTTCTTCTTACTTCCACTATAGTACAGTACTAGGGCAAAAGTATTCGTCCGATGCCCTTTTTACACCAAAAGTGCCCATCTTCACCACCCTCTCTCATTGCGCAATGTCTATGAGAATCAGCGAAAACTTGTCCTTGAATTAGCAAACATGTAGATAACATGAAGAAAGTTACAGAATCCTTAAATATTACCGAGTGATGAAGAAAAGGTTGTTTAAGTATCTTATATCGGTTGCCATGTACTTTTTTGTATAGAGCTCCATACAAAAATCCAAGTCACTTTCATACTAGCTGACACAATCATGAACAATGAAGGCAGCTTTGATTCCTTACACTTTTACTTGTAAATGTTTGAATATATAGTGACTCCCTAGCTGATGGAAAAGTTTCAAGTGTTTTTATATAAGCAGTGTCGAGAATTGTTTATTTTAAAAGGTCAATTTTTGGTGTAAAAAGGGCATCGGACGAGAACTTTTGCATCCGTACTTTTATCATACAACAATAAGTTATAGAACCATCCGTAGTTGGCCAGATAAGTACAACATGATATCCTCAGGGCACAGCAAAACGTAAAACAGTGCCACCGGGAGGAACACAACTCGACGAGCTTTTATGCACGTTGAATCTTATTTGGCTTGTCTTCCACAAAAGTTAGAGAGAAAAATGTGGTAAGGAATGGGTATTTTCCATTCTCCTATGTTCCGTACGTTTTCCTCCAATAGCTTC
>Ga0307507_10009482_pt1 | contig 12941 bp, 20 predicted proteins | sample 7_EM_MG_FD_207223 | JGI IMG/M metagenome (GOLD analysis project Ga0307507, IMG submission 207223) | Populus trichocarpa ectomycorrhiza microbial communities from riparian zone in the Pacific Northwest, United States - 7_EM | ecosystem: Host-associated > Plants > Roots > Unclassified | place... | reverse complement strand
TATGAGTCATGTGCGAAATACATAAACCACATGACCACAATCGTGCGTCATGTCAAAACCACATGACCACAATCGTGCGTCATGTCAAATATCAACCAATAACAATAAACCAATGACACGCTATTGCGTCGTCATGTGAAAAGCCTATGAGTCAACTGATCTCATAGTGTGAAAGATAACAAACCGATGACTAATAACTATTAGTCATGTGAGAGTCTGCCTTGCTTAGTCACCGTTTGTGACAATTGGGCGGAGTGTGGAAATGTTTTTGGCTAGGTGTTTCACGTGTTGGAACGCTTCCTCATGCAGGTGTCTCTATTCAAATTTGTTTTGGGAAAGCAGATCTGATAGTGGGGCACTAGCAGTAGCCAGGTGTGGTAGTGTGGTAGTGCTAGTACTAGTTACGTCTGAATTATGTATACTTATCGTTGGTATTGGGTAGTGTGGATACAGTGATCAGTGATAATGATCTTTCGTGTCATGTATATATAGACATGTAGTCGGTACAGAGAGGGGCAGGCAGGGCAGCAGAAACTAACCCCCCTATTTTTCTCTCTTTTCGTTTCCTAGAGCTTCGGACCCCTTTTGTGGTTCTCTCACATTGGTCCCTTCGACCAGAGGGGTCTGTGTAAGACGGTGGAAGATGACAAGAGCAGGAAAATTGCAATGTGGAAAGCGCGTAGCAGTCTCTCCAGGGAAAATGAGTCAATTTGCGCCAATATGGGAGCGAATTACCGAGAGTTTACGTGTATGCCACTGCTGCTAATTCTGGTATTTCTTATTTGGGCGTTGCTTCAAGTGAGAAATAAGGGATGCGGGTGTGGTCACTATTGCACTCACTATGGACAGAAATGGATCAGAACAGAAAAAGAATTGGGTACTGAGCGAATATCACCAAAAATAGGAGTGAGAGGCAGGTATAAAGAGACAGGAAGAGAACAGGGGAGCGAGAAAAAGAGGAGCACGGTAAGGCATGCGGAGTACGAAAAACATCTAAAGAACAGAAAAGGAAAAAGCAGATACGATAACAAAAGACACACTACTGACCATACCGTGAGGTAGGGTGTGATGAAAGGGGCGAAACTCTCTGTCACTGAGGCGGAACTATCGTTTTTCGAAGCTTTTTCTTGTGTTACAAGACCAGGAACCATGGGAGACAAAGCTTGGCCCAATGCACGGGCTCTATCTCCCCCAGCACCAAATATTATGCTTGATTTCAGTCAATTATGGGCAGCAAAGTGCCCCTTCTCAGGAGCACCATGTTTCGATGACAAAGAAGTTACGCGATTCGTTCACAGCTGGGAACCGTTTGCTGAGAGGTACCAGCCAACTCACGAGAAGATGGTGAAGGAATTGGTGGATTATTGTGACCTCAGTATTAGTGAGTATGTAGCAACCATTATTGACGAAGCAAAAAGAGAAGAACAGGAAACGGCAAACAGCAATCTCTTGACAGCCAATCTTTCTACTGGCGAGCCTTCGTGGTCCTGCGTGCAGAATCCACTATTGATACATTTCAAGGAGGATGAGAGTGAACAACAGAGAAATACTGTCACTTACTTAGGATCTCTGTCTTCAGATGAACACTTCCGTGTCAAGGCAGGCAATGTGGAGGACTACATTAGGATATATCAACAGATCTCCAATACCCTTGTGGCAGAGACACGACTTACAGTATTTGACCATATGATCTGTTTTCCTCAGGGGCTGCCAGATAATATGGCTACAAAGATCTTTGAGGACATGAGGCTTGAGGTGGATGAGCCAGCTTCCTTTAACACTACAGGAGGATTTAGCAAAGCAGTTACTATGGCCCTGACAATGACTAGGAAGAAGGCAAACGTAAGTAAGATATACGAGCTAAAGATTCTCACAGGTGAACAGAAGGACAAGGGGAAAGACCAAGCCCAGTCTCAACAGCACTCTGCAGCGACTGTGACCAGAATCCTCAAGCATCCAAACCCAGGGAATGGAACTCCAGAGACTCAAAAGCCAGACCAAGAAAAGAAGAAACCTGATGGGTTGCCTGATCGGATGGAGGTGCTCAAGAGGGAACTAGAAGAACTCAAGCTCTTCCGGCAGTCAGCAATGCCACCTTTGAATAGTCAAGCGGGAAGGCAAAGAGGATATCAGCAGAGGAATAATTACTTACAGGACAATAGAAATAAGCCAGCGACAGAGTCCACACCTGTAGATGACCCTGGCTGTAAGTGGTGTGGTCTAAACAACCATCGCAAGCATAGCTGCTACGAATATACCCTGGCACTAAAGGAAGGGACAGTACATTACACTGACGAGGCAGACATACGTACAAGAATGGGTCCGATGGGGAGTGGTGGACCACTTATACCACAACCAGAGTCTGCTGGAGTGTGGCAAAAGAGATGAGTATCTAACATGCGACAGAGGAATGATGCCCGAGGAACAATACCAGCAACACCAAATAACCGGATAGCCGAGATTGGACAGGGTACTACTAGTGAGGTACGGAATTTAATGCTAGAATATATGCCTCTGGACATGGAGGAAGAAGATGCTGGACGGAGTTTCCCAATGGCTAGCAAAGGAGGACCCCAGTTAGAAGTAGGGGAGATGTAAACTTACCTTGCTCTACAGGATGATGATGGAAATACTACTGGCTGGGTTGAGGCAAAGCGTGCAGCCGAGGATATGGAGGATTCAATAACTGTTGATGCTGGTGGACTACTGCGTCAGAAGAGACAAAAACAGAGGCACTACCCCGGTGTGGGAATACAAAACCGGCCAGAAACAGCTCTTGAGGATACTGAGGATGAGGGTGAGCGGGCAGAAGGTAACAGGGGTGAGCACGAGGCAGAGGAGGTGATGGATATTGAGGAACCAGCAAACAAGGCCCAAGTGGTACAACCAGGAAAGAAAGTCGGAAAAAGGGCACCAAGAGGCGAAGGGGATATTCAACCAGACAGAAAGGTGCCGGTGAACCTGTGTGCTGAAGCAGAACCTGAAAAAATGGTCAACAAGATCTTGAATCAGAACATTGACGGAATAACAGTCAGGGAAGTGTTAGGACTATCGCCTGACTTGCTTAGGGAGGTATGGGGAGTAAGGTGACTCCCGGCCCTCAAGAGAGCAGCGCAGGTTTCTACAATAAGTGCAGACAAGACACTCATTGGCATACCAAGAGCCAGGGAGGATTTACATCTTACAAGCAGCTGAATAGAGAGAGTTTCTAGTGAGAAGCACCTATATGCCTGTGCTTCTCCTATGGTACTAGGCAAGTTAGAAGGGACAAGGAAGGTAAAGATGCTAATTGATAGTGGTTCGGAGATGTGCGTCATGTCAAAGAAGCTATGGCAAGAACTAGAAGACGAATTACCTATCGATAAGGACATTGCGTGATCTATTGGCTCCGCAAAGGCTACTAGGGATCGTGTCTTCTGAGTGTGCCATTCTGTGAGTGTGAATATCAGTGGTGTTGATGTCAATGTACCCATATTTGTTCTGGAAGAGGCAGCCCAAGATCTTATCCTGGGAAGGCCATGGGAGAAAAAGAGTCGAGCACAGTGTGACAATCGGGGTGATGGTTCACTTGATATCACGATTTCAACACCTGACCATCGGAGAAAAGTTGTATTCTGTGCTGTGGGGACCACTGATGAGAGAAATAGAGATCGCGCAAGGATTCAAAGATAAACTACAAGTACGAGAAGTGAGAGTGAGCAAAGGCAAGCTACAACGGAAAAGAATAGAAAGTTGGGAAACTCAGGTGGCTCGCAGCTGGTGAGGTGATCTGCGAGCCGGTAGAGACTAACCTAGGCTCTTGTTTGATTTCTTGTTCACGCTTTGTTAGTTCTCCTTGGTCACCTACTTAATGTTTTCATGACGGGTTACGGTGTAATTCTTTGCATTTTCATCAAGCGTTTGGGGCCAGATTTCCTTGGTCATTGGAAGAGGCGAGCGGGACGCCATTTTTGTGAAGGGGGGAGGCATGGGCAGAGCTGGGGAGATTGATAAGAATGGAGAAAGGGAAAGGGATGAGATGTGGTGAGTTGGCAGAGAGTAGGACAGTATACAAGAGAAAAGGGAGGAAGGTTCGGCCAGCAGAGGTGGGGTATGATAATGGGAAGAAGCCTAAGGGAGATGCGGAATGGCGAAAGAGGAGAAAGGAGAAGGAGATATATGAGAAAGGAGGCTGATTCCAGCAGCACATTATACCGAAGTTTTCAAAGATCAAAAGGGGGGAAAGACTACGGCCAAACCGAATCAAAATGATGCAGATTAGTACTGTTCTCTGGCCAAACGAAAGGGACCTCCTTATGCAAGTTTTGCATAACAGGGAGGCTGCAACAGCATTTGATAGCTCAGAGAATGGAAGGATTCATGATGATATTGAACCACCTCATATCATACCTACAGTTCCCCATAAGCCATGGCAAGCACCCAGCTGCTAAATTCCTGCTGGTCTACGCGAGGTTAGTGCAGGGATAATTCAGGATAGATTGGAATGTGATACGATTGAGAGGAGTTTTGGTCCTTACCGGAATCCGTGGTTTCTGGTTGAGAAACCTGGTTTTGAGAATGATGATGAAGGAAACTTGATCTCAAACGCGGATCAAAAGCCTATCAAATGCGGATCAAAAGCCTATCAGACGCTACCAATTGATCAATTCAGCTCAGAGAATCAATGCAGTATCGATATGGGATGCCAGTTGACCTCCCGGTGCTGATGCGTTTTCCGCAAGGTTCACTCGTAACCCACTGATATCATTGAAGGACCCATTTTCCGGATATGATCAGTGCACATTAGCTCCGGAGTCCAGGGATATTACATTATTTCAGACACCACTAGGACTTATGAGAATGACAACTTTACCACAGGGCTATACAAATTCAGTCCAAGCATTCGACGGAGTAATAAAGAAAGTCCTACATGCCCAAATTGTACGCGGAAGGTGTGAGCAGTTTATATATAATGTTTTGGTGCGACCAAAATCCCGTTCACAATATTTCGCCAAAGGAACAGCCGAACCTACTATTTCAGTGGTACCCGGGATTCGGAGATTTGTTTTAGAGGCGATTCAGAACTTAGACACCATATTGGCGGACATAGAAAGAGCAGGTGCAACCATCTCGGGACCTAAATCTGTCCTGGTAGCTGCTGGGATAAAGGTGGTTGCCTACGTTTTTGATTCAAGTGGGCGACACCCCAATACAGAAAAAGTCAAGAAGATTCTGGATTGGCCACTGTGCAAATCATTGACAGAAGCCAAGGCATTTATTGGGCTCGATGTCTGTTATCGGATTTGGATTAAAGATTTCACTCATATTGTGGATCATATCTTCAAGACATTTAGCAAGAGAGAGAAGAAGCCAAGAAGCAGAAAAGGAGAGGAGAAGAAAGACTCAAACCAGAATGGGAAAAGGAAGGAGACAGTGCGGAAGGTGGACTTTGTATGGGGCATAGAGCAGCAAAACGTGATGGACAAGCTAAAGGGAGCCTTGGTTTCACCACCAGTACTGCAGCCCATAGTTTACCCAGCTGAGCCGGGGAAGGAGCGAGGGAAAATAGGTTTAGGAGTTGATGCAAGCTTACTAGGTTTTGGTGCGATTCTCAAGCGGGAGGATGAGAAAGGCCATTGGCACCCAGCGCGATATGAGAGTGGGCTATGGACTGAGGCAGAACGCAACTATGATGCAGGGAAGTTGGAATTCAGAGCAGTTCTCCGTACTGTCAAAACAGTCCGAAATTATCTCTAGAGGGTCCAGTTCCTTGTGGAAATCGATGCAAGAACATTGATTTATTAGTTGTATCAGCCCATTAATGATATTCCAGGAGCGGTAGTGGGTAGAAGGCTTGCATATATAGAACTATTTTCCTTTGTCATTGGACATGTACCAGGAACTAGGGACAAAGGACCGGACTCACTATCTAGGAGGCCGGCAACTTATGAAGAGGAGAAGGAATTAAGGGAGAATGGTAGAAAGGAGGAGGATGAAATAGAGGAAGCTATAGAGTCTGTGTTGGGGAGGATAAGGATGGAGGAGAGAGGTAGCGAAGTGGGACGGGTGGATAGAAATGGAAGGAAGGAGAATTGGGAGCTGTCAAAGGTGATGCGATGCACGAAAGCGATGGGAATACAGATAGAGAGACGGAGAGGATTGCTAGATGGTCATTGTTGTTGGAAAGGCCTATGGGACTCGGGGATACTGAATTTGCAGGTTTATGTCCCAAACGGTGACTAAGCAAGGCAGACTCTCACATGACTAAGAGTTATTAGTCATCGGTTTGTTAATCTTTCACACTATGAGATCAGTTGACTCATAGGGTTTCACATGACGACACAATAGTGTATCATCGGTTTATTGTTACTGGTTGATATTTGACATGACGCACGATTGTGGTCATGTGGCTTATGTATTCCGCACATGACTTATAGTCATGAGTCATGAGTTTCACGCATGTGACCCCGTTAGGCCACAGGACTTGTTTTATGGGTTTTCATTGGTCGCGTGATATGGCGCAGTTGACTCTTACGAGTCAGCTGATGGATTTCACACCATGACTCACTATGAGTCATGAGTCGCGTGACGCGAAGGTATGAGTCACGCAGGGTTAGGGTTCAGGGAAGAACCCCTATATAAGGGCACCCTCGGTACAGAGGATATTGGTTCTTGACGCCACTATCTAAGTTCTTTCATACGCTATACTTTTAATACAAAGATCTTTATAGGTCACACTTTCGGGAATCAAGACAAGAAGGTCTTATATGAGCCTAGCGATAGCCGTTGCTAGATAGGAGTCGTGGGTCTTAGCTATCGCAAGAGCTATCGGGCTAAGAAGAAGTGATCGTTAGGAAACTATCCGTTACCTGCTGCAAGTATCACCCGGAGAGGAGCGGATTGTAACATTTGGTTGGGTCAACCAGCAGCACCTAACAAACAGACAAAACGGAGACCAAGAACGAAAACGACATCGACCCCCTAGAGGAAAATCTCCACCTTTCATCACTAGGAGAAGGACTAGAAAGGGGCTTAATGGAAGAGACCGCACCAAGCCCTACAACAACAGAACCACCATCACCAAGTGGATCAGAGGAAACAGAAGAACAATGAAGGACACGACGAAAGACGATGGCGGCTACGGCAGAACAAGGAGGAACGACCTCCGGGGAAACAACCCCGATCCTGAACCCAGTGCAGATGAGACAAATCATTGCCTCCTTAAGCACAGGAACCAGGAAGTCCAAAGCCAAGGAGCCGGAGGTTTACCAAGGAGAACGACAATAACTACGAGGATGGCTAGCCCAACTCATAGTTTATTACAGGACGGTAGGATGGCAAAACTGACATGATGAGGAAAAAATCCTCTATGCAACAAGCCTCCTAAGGGACGAAGCGGCGACCTGGATCACACCTTACGCAGAAGAAAGAATCACCCCGACATGGGACAATTGGGCAGGATTCAAAGCAGAGTTAGAAAGACAATTTGACATAATCGACGCCAAGGGAGAAGCAAGGATCAGGCTAAAGAACATGAGACAAGGCAAACGATCGGTCACAGAAAACTGGAACGAATTCCGCCTTGGGGCTAGCGAAGCCGAATTGGACGACTCAACTGGAGGAGAACTACTCCTGGGAGGAATGATCACAGAACTACAGAACGCCTGGGGAGCTAGTAGCAAAGAATTCGAGAACCCCGAAGCCCTAGCCCAATGGGCAATCCGCAAGGAAACCAAGCTGGCGAGGGTCAGACATATCCAAGGGTCGCTATCAGCAAAAAACATCCAACGGGAGACCACTACACCACGAAAATCCAGACGGGACATATCGACCTAGAAATAATAGCAATCAGAATTACGGCAACCCTATGGAACTGGACGCGACTCGGAGACGACCAGGGTTCAAGATCTCGAGGGAAGAATTCCAAAGGAGGATACGAGAACAACTATGTCTCCAATGCGTACAACCTGGACACTTAGCCAGGAGCTGCCCGAAAAACGTCGGACCCAAACGGTTCAACGCACAAGCCAGGAATTTGCAGCCCGCGAAGAAAGTAGCCCCTTGGCAAACCAGACCTAAGATTAGGGAAATCGAGATCGAACAGGAACTCAAAGAATCAGGAAATGACGACTGTCGCCAGTAAGAGATGGTCTGAGGGACAGACCCAAATGAAAATCCATCATTATGGAAAGCTACTACGCGGCGCTCAACTCCACGGATACACTCGAAAACGACAATGACCATATCATGGTCAAAATACAACTACATGGCGAAAAGGAGTCAGTCACTATCAATGCCATGATTGACTTAGGAGCAACAGAAGACTTCCTCGACCGAGAAGTCTGCAACAAACAAGGGATCAAGATGATTAAAGCAAAAAACCCTAGGGAGATTTACCTTGCGGATGGAAAACCAAGCGCGATGGGACCTGTTACCCATATGACGAAAGTACCTATGGACATTAATAGCCATAGGGAATTGGCGACCTTCCATGTGGCAAATCTTCAAAACCATGACGTCATCCTCAGGATGCCATAGTTAAGAGAACACAATCCAACAATCGATTGGAAGAACAAAAGGATCACATTCAACAGTGAACGATGTACGACTTGGTGTCTCAAAGGTTCGCCCGTTGCATATGCGGTACCCGAAGAGAATGTCCTGGAAGATAATCTCATTACTAGAATCTCCACCATCCAGGCCAAGAATGGCCCGACGGCCAGTGACCAGAGCGTCATATTTAAGAAGCTATCCGAGGAGGCCAGAGTGCCCAAAACGGGATCAGCAAGGGCAGCAGGACACGACCTGTACGCAAACGAAGGAACTGACGTTCCTCTCAGAGGGCAAGCAATTGTTGGGACGGGGATAGCTATTGGCTTACCTTACAACACCTAGGGACGAATTGCCCCACAAAGCAGTCTAACAGTCAAACACTGACTCATGACCAATGGAGGTGTAATAGACTCCGACTATAGAGGGGAAGTGGACGTGGTCCTGGCCAACCTAGGAGACCAAACATACCGAGTGGAAAAAGGAGACCGGATCGCACAACTAATCATCGAAAAAATCGACAACAGGCAATTACAAGAAGTAACCCAGTTGGACGATACCACAAGAGGGGATCGAGGATTTGGGAGCTCCAACACCACCATGGACCAAGAGGTCAAGGACCAGAGTGTCAAACCAGCGATAGAAATCAATGGGATATCGGCAAGAGGCTTGGGACAGTTCTACCGAAGAGCAGAGACACCCGGCATCCTAAGATGGGATGAAGTTGACAACGAAATTCAGCTGGAAGCTATCAACATTAGCACAGAGCTGGCGATAAAAAACAAAAAAAACAACAAAGACCAAGACGTTAGAGACACCGTTCCACAGGAATACCATCAGTTGCTGGATGTGTTCGAAAAAGGAGAAAAGATGACGGTACCCCCACACCGACCAGGCATCGATCTTGAAATCGACCTGGAAGACGGAAAAACGGTACCCGTCACGAAAATATACGCGCTCAGTTACGACCAACTGGAAGAACTCCATCTATACATCAAACAGAACCAGAACCGACGCTGGATTCGAAGGGTGAAGTCAGGAAGGGCATCACCAATCATGTTTGTCAAGAAAATGGACGGCAAACTCAGACTATGCGCGGATTACCGGGCACTGCACGAAATCACTAAGGAGGATTGACACCCACTACCGCTCATTAGTGAAGCAGTGGATAGACTAGGAGGAGCCAAATACTTCACCAAGCTGGATATCAAAGACGCCTACCACAACATTAGGATCAGGGAGGGGGACGAATTGAAAACGACCTTTGCTACAAAATGAGGGACATACGAATACCTAGTCATGCCATTTGGACTATGCAACGCACCGGCGGCGTTCCAGCGATGGATCCATGAGGTCCTTATGGAACATATCGACATGTGTTGCATCGTCTATCTTGATGACGTACTCATATATTCAAACACTCTACAACAACACTGAAACGACGTCAGCAACATCCTGGAGGCAATACAAAAATCAGCGATGAAGGTCAAACCATCCAAATGCGAATTTCACCAAAACGAAACAGAATACCTAGGATTTATCATCGGACAAGAAGGGGTCAAGACAGACCTAGTCAAGACACAGGCCATCTGGGACTGGACGGCCCCCAAGAAAATAAAACAAATCCAATGCTTCCTACGGTTCTGCAACTTCTACCGACAATTTATACAAGCCTTTAGCAGGAGAGCCAGGCCGCTATACGCAAGAACAAAGAAAGAATGCGTCGGCAACTGGGAGTGGGGAGACAAGGAACAAAAAGCATTTGATGAACTAAGAACAAAACTCACGACCGCACCAGTACTGGTCTACTTCGACCCCCTCGCACCGACCAAAATTGAAACAGGCGCCTCAAAATATGTCTGCTCCGGAATACTATCTCAACAATGCAAGGACTGGAAATGGAGGCCAGTAGCATACCGATCGAAAACAATGTCTAACGCCGAATGCAACTATGATATACACAACAAGGAACTATTGGCAATAGTTCACGCGTTCTACGAATGGAAGCGATACACAAGAGGAAGCCCTAAGCCCATACGGGTCCTCACGGACCACCAGAACTTAGTAACCTTCATGACGACGAAAGAACTAAGCGAACGACAAGCATGATAGATCCAAGAATTAAGTCAATACAACTTCAAGATCGAGTACTGACCAGGGAAGGAAGGGGGAAAGCCTGACGCCCTCACAGGACGAGAAGGAGACCTACCCACCGCAGGCGACAAGGGACTCACGCGAAATGTGGGGAACTTATTGCCCAAGGAACGAGACTGGGATATTCCAGAGACTGAAGAAATCACCCTGGACGTATTGCAAACAAGAGAATTCCAAGACAAGAGTGAGGGAGAGATACAGAAGACAAGCAGCGTCGACGACGAAATCCAAGATATCAAAAAACACTTGGACGAAGGAAGAAAAGAAATGAAAGGAATAGCGCTGGGGCTATGCCAATGGAAGGACGGCCTCTTATGGTACCAAGGAAAGATATGGATACCAAACGACGAAGGAATGCGAACCACTCTTATCGCTAAACACCAAGAACCTCCACAAGTGGGACACGGCGGAACGGCAAAGACTACAGAACTAATCAGCCAACAATATTATTGGCCCAAGATAAGAAAAGATATTAAACGATTGATAAAAAATTGTGACACATGCCAGACGACCAAGGTGGTCCGACATGCACCCAACGGATTGCTAGAGTCGAACGAGGCCCCCGACCGGCTATGGAAATCGATATCTGTGGATTTCATGACAGACCTGCCAAAATCAGACGGATATGACACGATACTAGTGGTTATCGATCGGCTGACCAAAATGAGCCATTTTATTCCGTGCTCGAAGGACCTCGACACAGAGCAGTTCGCAAATCTCTTCATGAAAGAGATAGTCAGGCTACACGGATTACCACCCAATATCATTACCGACAGGGGGACACTATTCACCTCAGACCAATGGGAAGAAACTACGCGGAAATTAGGAATCGAACGAAGACTCAGCACGGCTTTCCATCCGCAAACAGACGGGCAAAGTTAACGAACCAATGCTATATTGGAACAATCCCTACGAGCAGATATCTACTATCAACAGAACGATTGGTGTAGTTACCTACCACTTGCAGAATTCGCATACAACAACGGATATCCGGAGACCATCAAGAACACCTCCTTCTTTCCAAATTACGGAATCAACCCTGAATACAAGATGAGCGGTCATCTGATCCAAGGAAAGCAAACAAAGCCAGAAGAAATGGGTCAGTTGCTTGAGTCATTGAGAAACGAGATGGTGGCCGCCCAATTACTGCAAAAAGAATACTACGATCTACACAGAAAACCCGATCCGAAATGACAGTCAGGAGACATGGTGTGGTTGTTGCCGCGCAAGATCAAGACCACAAGACCATCGAAAAAGTTGGACTACCAGAAAATCAGACCATTTAAAGTCATGGCAAAGATTGGGACAAGCGCATATAAGCCAGCCTTACCACCGTCAATGGCCATAGACAACACCTTCCAGATCTCCCTCGTCGAACCTTACCAAGACAACCAATTCCCCTCACAGATCAAAGAACTCCCTCCTTCTATTCAGATAGAAGGAGCAGACGCATACGAACTCGCTGAAATCATCAACTCTCAACTCCACTACAACTAGCTCCAATATCGAGCTAAGTGGAAAGGCTACTCACCAAAACATGATAAAGTCTGGTACCCCGCAGAAAACTTCAACAATGCAGAACAAACAGTTCAACGATTCCACCGGCGCTATCCAGGAAAGCCCGGAGTGGATACACGTCACGATCAACAGAGCGTCCTCCGCACCTCCCCCTATCATCAAACAAGAACGAGACTCGCAGACCCCAGAGAACGACGCCCAGCCCGTCGCCCGCAAACCTACTCCGACTAGCCCAGAATACTCGGGCTCCCAAAAAGACCCGTGGCGCACGCCTCTATGAAGTGGACGGACTGCAGGGACGACGGATGTCAAATCCATCTTGGCGAAAAACAAGGGTCGGGCTGGTACCCACAATTCACCAGGAGATCGAGAAAACCAAGGGTCACCCACGACCACCAGTGGCGACACGAGATGGAAGCAAACCCAGGAGAGGACTGGGCCCACAACAACAACCTGCGCAGCGATGAGCCAGCAGGGCCCACGGAGAACTCACGAGCTGGGAGCATTGTTTTAACGAAAACTGCAAGGAACACCGGGGGGAAAAGGTGGACGCCAGATACTACCCCAGACATGTGGGGGAAAAAGGGACCCTGTCAAAGAATGACAGGAGAGAACAAAAGAAGAGAAAAGTCGTGAGGACACGACCCCGAGGGGAAGGGAGCGAAAAAAACGTTCCAGACGTGGAAGCAAGGGAAGCACAGATCTCAAATCTCCGAAGCCAACTGGACAGGGCCGCCCAA
>Ga0307507_10009481_pt1 | contig 12941 bp, 6 predicted proteins | sample 7_EM_MG_FD_207223 | JGI IMG/M metagenome (GOLD analysis project Ga0307507, IMG submission 207223) | Populus trichocarpa ectomycorrhiza microbial communities from riparian zone in the Pacific Northwest, United States - 7_EM | ecosystem: Host-associated > Plants > Roots > Unclassified | place... | reverse complement strand
GGACGACTTCTGCCCTGACAAACCGGATCGGGACGCCCGAACACCGCTCTTGTGTGCTGCTTCGAATGGACACGAGGGAGTGGTGAAAACGCTACTCGGACGGAACGACGTCAACCCTAACAAACCGGATATCACCGGCCGAACACCGCTCTTCTGTGCTGCTAAGAATGGGCACGAGGGAGTGGTGAAAATACTACTCGGACGGGACGACGTCAGCCCTGACAAACCGGATTGGAGGGGTCGAACACCGCTCTTGTATGCTGCTGAGATTGGCCACGAGGGAGTAGTGGGAATACTACTCGAACGGGACGATGTCAACCTCGACGAACCGTATTGGGGGGGGCAAACACCACTCTTGTGTGCAGCTAAGAACGGGCACGAGGGTGTGGTAAAAATGCTACTCGGACGGGATGACGTGAACCCGGGCGAGCCAGATCGTGGCTGCCGAACGCCTCTTTGGTGGGCTACTCATCGTGGCCATGCGGGAGTGATAGCATTACTACAACACCCAGCATCCCCAACCCCCAACACTGCATAAGGCCGTGGAAGCATCGCTCCCCTCACCGCTTTCGACTGCAGATAATCTATGTGCCATTTCCCTAAGGACTGTCATAAACACTTCTGCCCCCATCACTACCTACCTCGTCCCCTCCCCTCCCTATCTCCTTCTCCAGTTCGGGACGCAGTCCTGTATCATAGTAATCACCGTCTTTCCTTTCCTTTCCGGAGCGAGCCTGCCACAGAAACTCTTACCCTTTTCTCTTTGGTTGCAGGAAACCATTTGTGATGGGGATGCACAGACCACACTCCCGTCCAAACCTCCACACGCATCCCTTTATGCAGTCGAGATCTACTAATTCCTATTTGTAATCTAGATTTTGGGGTTGATTGGTGTATCTCTATTGGATTGAGATAGTGTGGTCTCTGTTGCGTTCGCTTTTATTTTTATTCTCAGATTCTAGATCCTCTCCGTACATTTAATGCTCATTCATCTTTTCTCCAATTCTTTTTTTCTTCCTCCCCTCCGAAGTACTGATATGAGGACCATTTAGATACAAGTATAGAGAGCAAAAAATTCGAAATACAGTAATTTAAGATACTCGTAAAAAGCGACCGGAGGGCTAGCTGTTAATCGAGGCATGGGAGTGGTGAGTTCTCATTATGGACATCGTCTAATGAAGATCATACTTCCATACCACCTCCCCTAGTTCTCATCCCGAAGGTGCGGTTTATAGACCCCCTACTCCCCTACTTCTTCCACATCTAATGAAGGAAAATTGGCACAGTAAGGACTCTTCCAAAAGTGAAATTAACTCCCACTCTACGAGCACCTGTACCCTACCCGATTCCCCAGGAGTGATTGAACGGCCCATAGCACTGTCCAACATCGACTCGCGAGCGAGCGAGTTGGAATGGATATTCCATCCCCCCTAACCCCCTTTTGCCCGCCACAATTTCCTTGATTTCTCCCGTCCTTACGGTATTCTATTCGATGCTAGTCGAGTGCCACAAACCAATACAATCACCACAGGTAGGTAGGGAAAATCTTGTCTTGCCGCGTCCGGGACATCAGTGTTCGAACAACACTGTACTTGTACAGTACATTACAGTACCGTATAGCCCCTATGCCATAGATAAATTGCAGCCCCAAGGCACAACACCAAAAAACGGCACCCCCCACTATAAAATTTGATACCGGGTAATAATGCCCTTTTCCATGTGAGCCCATGTCGCAGAAAGTGCTGATAGATTAAGTTCCCTCATAAGGAGCGAATCTTATATTGCCAACCTACAGATTAGGTAGTTTTTAGACTAGGCTTAAAGATAAGGGTTTTAGTTAGAATATGAGGAAGATTGCATGCGGAGGGCGCTACTGAGGGAGAGGAAAGTTGGATGCACAATATTGTCCGCAATGCCTAGGGCTAACTATAGTTAAAAACGGAAATTGGGGCTTATTTCCCTCGTCTAGATGCCATGGGTAGAGGCCCCCTCTTACGTCTCGATTAGGATCGAAAGAGTTTTTTGTACCGGTCAGGTTGACAGTGTGTGGTGGAGCTATGAGAGGTTACTGTACTGTATAGGGTTGTGTTGTGTAGTATGGTATGTGAACTTGCAGTTCAACTCCTCTTAATTTAGACTAGGCGAGTGACAATCTGTGACGGCGCAATAAAACAGACCAGCAAAGAGTAGTGATAATTGTTACCAGCTTGGAGATGATAGCGCTCAAGTGCAGCACTTCAGTTTGATTATCCGTGCGCTGACCGCGCTAAGAGTAGTAGTTTTGTTTATAGTTTGGGGCAGAGTTGAGGTTAGTGAGGATTTTTTTAAGTTTTTTTGAATGGGAAAAGCACAGTAATCGGGATGCGCTATAACCAATTACTCCGTAGGCAACGGATTTTGTGGAAATAGTCGTGGCCTACTCCTTCAGCCGGGCAACTCTCTTTCCGCTCACTTTAAAAAATCACCTCGCACTCGCGCCGAGAATAAGTCCTGAGACAACAGGCGCAACCGCAATTCCCCACAATACTCGGCTCTCGGAATACCATAATGGCTCAAGTTGGTGCTAAAGCAAAAATGAGAGGTTATTACTAAATGCCAGGCTCCTAGCGAGAGGGAGAGAGTCTGATATAGTGGCGGTAGTATCAATAGATATTACCGTTGTGGTTGCGATTCCCAAAGCTACTGTCGTTATCGTGATGGATAAATTTTACGGGAGATTGTGGTTGCCCCCTTTGTCTCAGGACTTATTCCCGGCGCGAGTACATACCCTAAGAGTGTTATCCAGGTGACACTCTTTCAGAATTCACCAGAGATTTCCCCTCGACTTCCGGTTGTTAGTTTAACTGTAGACGTTGGACCTCAAGTTAGCCCAGGCTTTGAGAAGACTATTCACCACATCCAACGACTCCTCGATTATCCGCTTAGGTTAGTGGCCCAATAGTATTTAATATTTAGCTTCGACGAATTTACTGCTCCGTCATTGGAAAGATGGGGTATATTATGACAGATGCACTCGAGTATTGTGCTTCCAGCAACCTAGGGTGACACAGTCCTGTGCTGCGCTGCACGTGTACAGTACTGTACAGTACTCGAATCCTGTACTTAGCGGCCTCGGTAAATATCAAGAAGAACAGGGTCTATTTTCACAGAACTTTGTAAGTTAGAAGGCTGTTGAGACACGAGGGGGCTCTCCAGCTCATGCCGATACCATGAGGGCGGTGCTGTGATGCTGCTCACAATAAAGTGACGTTTGTGAACACAACTTTAATCTCCTGGATTCACTAAATAAAAGGACAGACCCATCAAACGTCGGCCTTAGGCATTGCCTTACATGGGGCAACCCAACACAAACCCTCGCTTATCCTGCAGCGTAGTACTAGTACCGGCACTCGAGTACAATACAGCCAAAATCTGGCGGCATGCGATAGGGGAGGTGATATTTGGCTTGATTCACTTGTACCAGGGGCCGGTACTTAGCGATCGAACACACCACTTTGTGACCTCACCAGTTTTGGAGGATTTTTTGCGGGTAAGCCACTTTGGTGTGTTCGAAAGCTTTATGCCTGCCCCTAGTATAATAGAATATACTAAGCGAGACGATTCTACCTCAGGCCCATTAGGATGTTTGTCAATCGCAGCGAAGGATTTGTGTTGCACCGCACTCAATATTCATATTTTATCCTCGCAGCACTCGTGCTATACTGTACTGTACATACCCGGTGTTCACCAGTAGGACAGCGCTTTGAGATGTGTGGCATTTCCTGTTGCCCGGGCAGAGTATTTGCGGCCCAGATCTGCGGGAGATTGATTGGACGGTCCAAAAGTATCGGTCAGGTTCCACAATAACCCCGCTTTTCTTCAGCCTCAAGGAGTTCCAGTACGGTACTAACAGTCGATCGACTCCATCATTCGTCATCTATATCATCCGTGAATCCACAATCGCCCGGGCAGTAAAGCTCAGAAAATGTCTCAATCATTCAGTAATAACATCAACTCTTTGAACACGACTGTTAATAACTTTACCCTCGCCGATAACCGATCTAATATCCTAACCTGGCTATCTCCACTCAACCCAAAGTTACGGCATCAGGATATTCAAAGCCACCGAGCCGAAAACTTAGGGGGATGGCTCTTACAAACCAAAGGGTTTAGAGGCTGGCACGCTGGAAATGGGAGAGGTGAATCGGATAACGCAGTGTTGTTTTGTTATGGAGATCCGGGGGTTGGCAAAACATTCATTAGGTATTATAAAGAGGACGAACCTTGAGAATGGAAAGAAAAAGGGCAAATGCTGACAAGCTGTGATGTTAGCTCATTGGTGATAGACAGGCTGTGCGATCAGGCTAGAGGTCCAAAGGTCGCAGTTGCATGTTTTTATTTTGACTTTGCAGCCCGGAAGGAGCAGTCATCGGCGAGTATGCTGGGGGCCCTACTCAAACAAGTTGTGAGTGGGATGGAAGAGATACCCGAGGAAATATCCCAAGCATATGAAGACCACAAAAAAGTGATTGACGGACGGGGGCCGCAGCTTGCCGATATTGTGAAGATGCTGCAGACTACCACCTCCAGAAAGCCCACATTCATATGCATCGATGCCCTAGACGAATGTGTGGCGGGACATCGAGTCAGGCTTCTTGATTCGCTTAACAAAATTCTACAAAGGTCTCCGGGCACTCGGATATTCGTAACAGGAAGACCTCACATCAAAGTTGAGGTCGGAAAGCGTCTTTCCGGAAGAGTAACGACTGTATGCATCACTCCCAGGAGACACGATATCATCGGTTATCTTCACGCTAGACTAGACGAAGACACAACGCCAGACGCGATGGATAGTAGCCTGAAGGCAGACATTCTGAAGAAAATTCCCGAGGATATTTCTGGAATGTACGTAGAAGCAACGGCACCAGAGAACCTACTACAAATTATCTGCTGACAGATACATACATATCTAGATTCTTGCTAGTCTCGTTGAATGTCGATACGATCCTGCGGGAAACCACAATCCGTCGCAGGCGACACAAGCTGAACGCAATGACTGACGGCTTAGGATTAGGAGGTGTTTATGATGAGAGGGCGAGGAGAAATCAAGGCTCGGCATAGCCGCCTTGATGTGGATCTCCCACTCGGAGCGGCCCTTAAAGGTCGACGAATTGTGTCATGCTCTAGGAGTCGAAATAGGATCGCCAGATCTCGATGGCGATAATGTTCCCTCGATAGGAACATTGCTCGGATGTTGCCTAGGACTTGTTACCGTAGACAAGGAGGCATCCACGGTCCGATTAATCCATTTTACTCTTCAAGAGTACCTCCGCGCTCATCCCCAGCTTTTTGGCAGAGCTCACTCAACAATGGCAGAGACCTGCTTAAGTTATCTGAATTCTCATCAGGTCAAGGCTCTTTCGACTAGTCCAGCTGGCGATCTTCGGGGCACACCATTTCTGGAATATTCTTCTCTATATTGGGGAATGCACGCAAAAAGAAAGCTTTCAGATTTTGCAAAACAACTTGCGCTGAAGCTATTTGACGACTACGATAACCACATCTCCGCGAAAATCCTTCTAAATGCAGGAAAATCGCGTTTCTTCTATGTTAATTTCAATAGACCTTCTCTGTTCAGTGGTTTACACTATGCATCCTTCTTCGGGATTGTTGAGATTGTAGCTCTCTTGATAGAAGTGGAAGACTGTGATGCCAACCAAACAGACTGCACAGGTAGTACACCTCTGGTATGGGCTGCCTTGAATGGACACGAGGGGGTAGTAAAAATACTACTCGGACGAGACGATGTCAACCCTGACAAACCGGATATCAGCGCCCGAACACCGCTCCTATGCGCTGCCGAGAATGGGCACGAGGGGGTAGTGAAAATACTACTCGGGCGGGACGGCGTCAGCCCCGACAAACCTGATGGGAGCAACCGAACACCACCATTGTGTGCTGCTGAGAACGGGCATGAGGGAGTATTGAAAATGCTGCTCGGACGGGGCGACGTCAGCCCCGATAGACCGGGTATCTACGACCGAACACTGCTCTGGAGTGCTGCTTTTTATGGCCAGGAGGGAGTGGTGAAAATGCTACTTGGGCGGGACGATGTCAACCCCGATGAACCGGATATCAACGGCCGAGCACCGCTCTGGTGTGCTGCTGAGAATGGACACAAAAGAGTAGTGGAAATACTACTAGGACGGGACAACGTCAACCCCGACAAACCAGATGGCAACGGTGATACACCGCTCTTGTGTGCTGCTTCGAATGGGCATGAAAGAGTGGTGAAAATATTGCTCGGACAGAGCGACGTTAGCCCCGACAAACCGGACATCAGCGGCCGAACACCGCTCTGGGGTGCTGCTTCAAATGGGCACGAGGGAGTGGTGAAAATACTACTCGGACGGGACGACGTCAACCCTGACAAACCGGATATCAGCGGCCGAACACCGCTCCGGAGTGCTGCTTTTTATGGCCAGGAGGGAGTGGTGAAAATACTACTCGGCCGGGACAACGTCAACCCCGATGAACCGGATATCAACGGCCGAGCACCGCTCTGGGGCGCTGCTTCGAATGGGCACGAAGGGGTGGTGAAAATACTACTCAGGCGGGGCGACGTCAACCCCGATAAGCCAGATAACAATGGCGAAACACCGCTCTGGTGCGCTGCTTCGAATGGGCACGAGGGAGTAGTGAAAATTCTCCTCGCCCGGGACGACGTCAACCCCGACAAACCAAGTAAAAATGGCGATACACCACTCTCATGTGCTAGTGAGAACGGGCGCGAGGGAGTGGTCAAAATGCTGCTCGGACGGAACGACGTGAACACCGACAAGCCAGATAACGATAGCGAAACACCGCTCCTGTGTGCTACTAAGAATGGGCACAAGGAAGTGATGAAATTACTATCCGGGCTGGACGACGTGAGTCCTGATGAACCTAATGAATACGACCATACACGGCTCTGTTGGGCCGCCGAGAATGGCCACGAGGGAGAGGTAAAAATGCTACTCGGGCGAGGCGACGTGAACCCCGATGAACCAGATAGCGACGGTCGAACACCACTCTGGTGGGCTGCTCTGAATAAGCACGAGGGAATAGTGAAAATGCTACTCGGGAGTGACGACGTCAACCCCAATAAGCTAGATAACAATGGCGAAACACCGCTCTGGTGTGCTGCTTTTAATGGGCATGAAAGAATGGTGAAAATACTACTCGGACGAGACGATATCAACCCGAATAAACCAGATATCTACGGCCAAGCGCCGCTCTTGTGTGCTGCTATAATAGGGCACGAGGGGATAGTGAAAATGCTACTCGGACGGGATGACATCGACCCCGACAAGCCGGATATCTACGGTCAAACACCGCTCTTGTGTGCTACTATAATAGGGCACGAGGGAGTGGTGAAAATACTACTCGGACGGGATGATATCGACCCCGACAAACCGGATATCTACGGCCAAACACCGCTCTTCTGTGCTGCTGAGAATGAGCACGAGGGAGTAGTAAAAATTTTACTCGGGAGGGACGACGTGAACCCAGACAAGCCGGATAGCAGCGGCCGAACGCCTCTCTGGTGGGCTACTAGGCGTGGCCATATGGGAGTGAGGGCGTTGCTACAGCTTCCAGCATCTCCGAATCCCAGCACTGCATAATGTCGTGGAGGCATCATTTCCCTCACCTCTCCCGACCACTGATAACCTGTGTGTGTCATTTCCCCAAGGACTGTCAAAAACACGCCTGCCCCCGTCACCACCTACTTCGCATCCTCCACTCCCTGCCGCCTTCCCCTGTTTTAGACACCGTCTTGTAGTAATTGTCGTCTTCCATTTCCTTCTAGAGTAAGGCCACTACAAAAACTCTAATTAAATCTTTCCCTTTAGTTGTGGGAAATAATTTGCGATGGGGATGCACAGATCACATACCCTTCCGAGCTCCTACGCGCCCTCCTATGTAGCCGAGATCTACCAATTCCTATTTGTATTCTAGTCTTTGGAGTTGGGGTATTTCTATTGTATTGAGAAAGGACACTGTGGTTTCCGTTGTGTTTCTTTTTATTATTATTTCTAGATCTTCTGTGCACACTTATTGTTCATTCATTTTCTCTCTAATTACTTTTCATTCTCCTCCTTTCTGAAGTATTAGCGTGGGGTTAGAGACGAGTACAGAGAACAAAAAATTCGAAGTACAAGTAATTTCTGACACTCGCGAAAAGCGACCAGAGAGCTGGCTATTAATTAAGATACGGTAGTGGTCGGTTCTCATGATAGGCATGGTTTAATGAAGACCATGCTTCCATACCACCCCCCCTAGTCGCGATCTCGAAGATGTGGTTTGTAGGTCGTCTACCCTCTCCGGTTCCTCATGAAGGAAAATTAGCACAGTAAGGACTCTTCCAACAGTGAAATTAACTCCCACTCTGCCAGCACGGGAATCCTACCTGATTTGCCGGGAGTGTTTGAACGGCCTACAACGCTGTGCAATCCCGGTATCGACCCCCGCTTAACCACCTTTCGTCTGCCACAATTTTTTCATTTTTCCCATTCTCGGGGTATTCTGTGTGATGCTCTGGTGGGGCGCTAGGAGCTTATAATATCACCCCATCCAGGTAGGGAAGTCTTGTAATATCCAGGATATTAGTGTTGCAATGATGAGGTGCATCATGGCGCAGTATATTATTTATCCCACATGGTGAATTACAGCTGTAAGGCACAATACCAAAAAAAAAAAGGCGCTCCGCACTATAAAATTATGACACTAGGTAATAGTGCCCCTTGCCATAGGAGCCCATGTTGCAGAAAGTGCTGATAGATTAAGCTTCCTCATAAGGAGCGGATCTTATATTGCTAGCCTGTAGATTGGATGGTTTCTAGACTAGACTTAAAAGAGTCTTTGGTTAGAATATGAGGAGGATTGCAAGCCGAGGGTGCCGCTGAGGGAGAAGAAGGTTGGATGCGTAATATTTTCCGCGAGACCGGGAGTTGGCTGTGTAGTTAAAAACGAAAATTAGAGTCCTTTTTCCTCATCTAGATGTCATGGGTAAAGGCCCCCTCTGACGTCTCGACTAGGATCTAAAAAAAATTTCGTACCAGTCGGGTTAATAGTGTCTTGTGGGGCCATGAGAGGTTACTATACTGTATATTGGATTGTGTTGTGTGGTATGCTATGTATGTGAACTTACGGTTCAAATCCCCTAAATACTGTATAGACTGGGCAAGTGACAATCTGTGATGGTATAATAAAACAGACCAGGAAAGAGTGATAGCTGTTACCTGCTTGGAGATGAGAGCGCTTAAGCGTAGCAATATAGGAACAGAATGAGGCAGTGTTTAGTCTCTTCCCCCGCACATGTTTCACTAATCATAGTAATTTTGTTCATACTTTAGGGCAGAGTTCCAGGTTAGTAGGGACTTTTTTAGGTGCTCGGAATGGGAAAAGTAAGTAACCCGGTTATGCCATAACAAATTACTTCATAGGCGCCGGATTTTGTAGAAATAGTCATCGCACATTCCTCCAGTCGGGTAACTCGCTTCCGGATTACTAAAAATGGCCTACCGGTAGCGCAGTGCACTACGAGTGCCGTCCGGATTATACTCTTTTTTAGATTGGGTTGTTAGTTAGCGGTAGATCTTGGATACTAGGTCACGCTGGCTTTAGGATAGCTATTCATCACATAAGACTCCTCGAATTACCGCCTAGGTTAGCCGTCTAATGATATTTGGTTTTGACAAATTTACTCCTCGGTTATTAGAAAGATGGGATACATTATGATATGATAGATGAATCGTGCTTGCAGAAACCTACTGTGACACGGCACTGTGCTGCGCTGCGCGTGCACTGCACTTAGCGGCCTCGGTAAATATCAAAAACGGTGCCTTTTTTCACAGAACCTAGTAGGTTACGAAGCTGTTGGGAGGGCTCTCCGGCCCGCATCGACATCATGGAGAACCATGCTGTGGACCTGTAGTATTGCGCTCGCAATGGGGGACGTTTGCCAACAAAACCTTAATCTCGTGTATTCACTCAATAAAAGGACAGTACCCATCTGGCGTGAGCCCATAACCATTACTTTCCATAGTGCAAGCCACCCCAACACAAAGCCCCGCCTATCCAGCAGTACAGTATAGCCAAAATCTGGCCGCATGCGATAGAGGCTATGTTTGCTACGAGTAGGTTAGGAGATATTTGGCCTGATTCACTTGTTTAATACTACAGTATATATTAAGCTAGACAATTCTACCTCATTTCCCTTAGGATGGTTGTCCATCGCAGCGAAGGATTTGTGCTGCACCGCATCCAATATTAATACTTTTCATCCTCCCGGTACTGTGCATACCCGGTGTTCACCAGCAGGACAGCGCTTAGAGATGTGTGGCGCTTCCTGTTGCACGGCAAGAGTATTGTGTAGCCCATATCTAGGGGAGGTCGATTGGACGGTCATGAGATGTCAGTCAGGTCCCACAATAACCCCGCTTTTCTTCAGCCTCAAGCAGTTCCAGTAGGGTACCGTAGTAACAGTCGATCGACTCCATCATCCGCCATCTACATCATCCGTGAATCTACAACCCCCCGGCAGTAAAACACAGAAAATGTCCCAATCATTCAGTAATAACATCAACTCTTTGAACACCGTTAATAACTTTACCGTTGCCGATAACCGATCTAATATCCTAGCCTGGCTGTCTCCACTCAATCCAAAGTTACGGCATCAGGATATTCAAAGCCACCGAGTCGAAAACTTGGGGGAATGGCTCTTACAAACCGAGGAATTCAGAGGCTGGCACGCTGGCAGTGGGGGAGGTGAATCGGATAACGCAGTGTTGTTTTGCTATGGAGATCCAGGAGTTGGCAAGACCTTCATTAGGTAACGAGGACGAACCTCGAGGAAGGGAAAAGACAAGTACTGACAAGCTATGATGCTAGTTCATTGGTGATAGACAAGTTGTGCGATCAGGGCAGAGATCGGGGGGCCGCGGTTGCATGTTTTTACTTTGACTTTGCAGCCCAGAAGGAGCAGTCACCCGCGAGTATGCTGGGTGCCCTGCTCAAACAGGCTGTGAGCGGGATGGAAGAGATACCCGAGGAAATAGCCCAAGCATACGAAGACCACAAAAAGGTGATTGACGGACGGGGGCCGCAGCTTGCCGATATTGTGAGGATGCTACAGACTACCACTTCCAGAAAGCCCACATTCATATGCATCGATGCTCTAGATGAATGTGCGGCGGGATATCGAGTCAAGCTTCTTGGGTCGCTTGATAAGGTTTTACAAAGGTCTCCGGGCACCCGGGTATTCATGACAGGAAGACCGCACATTCAGGCTGAGGTCGAAAAGCGTCTTTCCGGAAGAGTAACGACAATTTGTATCACTCCCAAGATACACGATATCATCAGTTATCTTCACTCCAGACTAGACTAAGACACAATTCCAGACGCTATGGATAGTAACCTAGAGGCAGACATCCTAAAGAAAATTCCCGAAAATCTTTCCGAAATGTGGGTAGACGCAACAGCACTAGAAAGCTACCTCAAGTTATCTGCTGACAGAATCATATCTAGATTCTTGCTAGTTTCGTTGAATGTCGATGCAATCCTGCGGGAAACTACAATTAGTCGTAGGCGACAAAAGCTCAACGCAATGACTGACGGCTTGGGATTGGGGGGTGTGTATAGTGAGACCTTGAGTCGGATAACAGGACAGGGCGAAGAGAAATCAAGGCTCGGCATGGCTACTTTGATGTGGATCTCTCACTCAGAACGACCCTTAAAGGTCGACGAACTGTGTCACGCTCTAGGAGTCGAAATAGGATCGCCAGATCTCGATGGCGATAATGTTCCCTCAATAGGGACATTGCTCGGCTGTTGCCTAGGACTTGTTACCGTAGACAAGGAGGCATCCACAGTCCGGTTAATCCATTTTACTCTTCAAGAGTATCTCCGCGCTCATCCCCAAATTTTTGGCAGAGCTCACTCAACAATAGCAGAGACTTGCTTAAGTTATCTGAATTCCCATCAGGTCAAGGCCCTCTCGGCCACTTCCTCTCCTAACCTTTGGGACATGCCATTTCTGGAATATTCTTCTCTATATTGGGGGGTGCACGCAAAAGGAGAGCTTTCGAATTGTGCGAAACAGCTTGCGCTGAAGCTATTTGACGACTACAGCAACCACATCTCCTCGAAAATCCTTGTGAATGAAGGGGACTGGAAGTTTTCCAGTACCGTTTTCAGTAAACCTTCCCTATTCAGTGGTCTACATTGTGCATCCTTCTTCGGAATTGTTGAAATTGTAGCTGGCTTGATAGAGGTAGAAGACTGTGATATCAACCAAAGAGACTGCATAGGTAGTGCACCTCTAGTGTGGGCTGCTTTGAATGGGCACGAAGGAGTGGTGAAAATACTACTCGGACGGGACAACATCAGCCCTGACAAACGGGATTGGGGAGGTCAAACACCGCTCTTGTGTGCTGCTTCGAATGGACACGAGGGAGTAGTGAAAATGCTACTCGGACGGGACGACGTCGGCCCTGACAAACCGGATCGGGGCGCCCGAACACCGCTCTTGCGTGCTGCTTCGAATGGGCACGGGGGGGTGGTGGAAATACTACTCGGGCGGGGCGACGTCAACCCTAACAAACCGGATATCAGAGGCCGAACACCGCTTCTGTACGCTGCTTCGAATGGGCACGAGGGGGTGGTGAAAATACTACTCGGACGGGACGACATCAGCCCTGACAAACCGGATAAGAGCGACCGAACACCACTCTTCTGTGCTGCTTCGAATGGGCACGAGGGAGTGGTTAAAATACTACTCAGACGGGACGACGTCAGCCCTGACAAACCGGATCGGGACGCCCGAACACCGCTCTTGTGTGCTGCTTCGAATGGACACGAGGGAGTGGTGAAAACGCTACTCGGACGGAACGACGTCAACCCTAACAAACCGGATATCACCG
>Ga0307507_10009480_pt1 | contig 12942 bp, 2 predicted proteins | sample 7_EM_MG_FD_207223 | JGI IMG/M metagenome (GOLD analysis project Ga0307507, IMG submission 207223) | Populus trichocarpa ectomycorrhiza microbial communities from riparian zone in the Pacific Northwest, United States - 7_EM | ecosystem: Host-associated > Plants > Roots > Unclassified | place... | reverse complement strand
ACTGCCCCTAAACGATTCTTCTTCTTCTTCTTCTCCTTAGCTTAGTATTCTTGTATAGTAGCAATCTACAAGCTTTGGTTTAGAAGCATTTATATAAGCCTATTACATTATACTAAGCTCTCTATACACTGCCTAAGAAGGCCTCAATAATATCCCACCCTAAAAGAAGACCTTTGTCTGCAACGACGCGTCGACGCGTTATACTTAGACATTAAAAAACTCACACTACCACGCCTAAGAAGGCCCTAATAATATCCTACTTTATAGGCCAGACTGTACTTGACCTATACCCCCAAAAGAACCCTAGAATTAAAACCGAATCGTATAATTCCAACAAACTTTAGGAAGCTAATAATAGCACCTAAAGCGAGCTTATTTAAAAGACCTGCCTCTACCTAAGAGGAACACGAGATCTAGTTAGGATTAGAAATTAAAGACAATAACAACGTTATAGGTATATATAAGTAGATTTGTGCCCTTGCTGTTAATTAGAAGGTTGATCATCTTTAAGCCTAAAGTATATAAGAGACTCTAAAGGAGATCCTAAAAAGCCTTGCTACCTTATAAAATAGCCTAGCCTCCCCTTTATAAAGCCTTAGTTAACCCATTTACTTAACCAAATGTAATACACTAGAGAGTACGGATACGATAATAAAGTAATTAAAGTCCGTTAAGCTCCCTAACCCCCTACTATTATCAGACAGCATAGACCTGACTTTTAAGAACTGGAGAATTTAGGTATAAGGAAAGCTTTGTGTTAACTATAACTATTTCCCCTCTAAAGAAGCTAAAATACTCTACCTCTTTGGTTGAACTATTAGGGACGCCTAGCAACACCTTTAGGCTAAGTTTAAGGATAAGTTACCTATTTGGTTTATATCTGTTAACAAGATAATACAGCATCTGGTTACTATTTATATTAATCCAAATAAAGTACGGGATGCCTGTTACGACTATAATTGCCTAATAATGAAATTAAACCAATTCTTTACTGAGTTTTAGACTTAATTCTTATACCTAGTAGGCAAAGGCTAGGTTCCCCCTAAGAACTATTATTTGGACCTATATAATAAGCTAACGGTCCAACTACAAGAGAAGATCGTGGTAGCCTTAAATAACCTATTAACCTACCAAAGACTTGCAGCCCAATGTTTGTTACTGGATTTAGAACTAAAACAAATTAATGCTTGTTTTAATTAACTAAAGCGGCCCCATAGCAACTGTAACCTATCCGCTACACCAACGGGAGCTAGTGTTAGAAGATAAACTACGACCGCCCTTATACTAAAAGCGGTTACAACTGCCTATCTACAAACCTTACCTAACCTGCTATATACTATACCTTTAACCAATGCTTATCACAACACCCTAATTAACCCTACCACGGTCACGTGCTTTAATTGCGGAAAGGATAGTTACTTTACCACATCCTACCCAGAGCTAAAGGATATGGGTAATATTAAGGAAATAAAGGAAGAAGAAACGTCTAACAAGTTAGGAAAAAAAGAACCTTAGGGAAAGACTCCCCCCTAGGGTATCCTATTAATTTTAAAGAGATTAATCTAAGTTAGCTAATAGGTGGAAAATACTTTATAGTTCTATATATAGTATCTTGAAATGGATATAGAGTTAATATAACTGCCCTTGTTAACACTAGAGTAAATAGCTTTACCTTTATAAACACTGCTTATGCGAATAATGTTGCTAAGTTCTTAAATGTAAATGCTACCTAACTAGAGAAGCCTGTTTAAGTAAAAGGCTATAACAGTCAAGCCGGTATGCCGGTTACCCACGTTTTAAAGCTATATATTGCTATTAATAGACAACGCTAGTTTAGTATCCCCTTCTATATCCTAGACCTAGGGTCATATAACATAATTCTTAGCCAAAAATAGATATCCTACTTTAATATTTGGCTAAATATTTAATAAAGATAGTTTGTCTAGCTAGAGAATAGACTAAAGTTACCCTCCTTTATTAGGGAAATCCGCACTAACCGCAAGACATTGGCCGTAAAGGCTAATCCCACCTACTAGCAAAATGTTAGGAACCGCGACCTAGTCTTTACCTAAGAAGATGCCCGCCACAAGGCCGGTAGGAACTCCGTACTAATAAGGATACTCCCCCAAAGGACTATAGTTGAGGAGGACTCTACTTATGGAAGTAGAATAGACACTAATATAGATAACTTCCAAATTGCGGAGATCCAGCCAATGGGGAAGAGGACGTACTAATAGGATATAAAGGACAACCTTTAGAAGATACAACAAGAGCTAAGAGGAGTAAGGACAACGCTAATACCCTAGAAGCCCCTAAGGCCACAAATAACCCTACTATTTGTAACGGGACTAGCCCAGTTACAGTAGGAATGTCTCGGTAAAACACTCGACAGATAAAGTCCGACGCTTTGACCAAATTCTGCCAAATTCTGCCAGCTTGATCGACTTCTGCCAAGTTCTAACAGATTAATCGAATTACCGAAGTCCGTCAAAGACCGCGCGCGCATATACGCACGCATCGACCACCAAGACCCCTAACTATTTAATTACAGGGCTCTCCTGTAATTCCTTTCTCTTCTTTACGCAACGTCTTGTTCTCTGCAAGAGCTATATACCCTTAGATTTAAATAGAATTTATATTATTTCTTTAAATCTTCCTTAAAGCCTCTTCGCGCCCTTATATTACGTTGCGTTAATACTACTATCCTTAAAATGGCAAACGAACTCGAATCCGCTATATCAACTATTATAGCCCTAGTTAGGGAACAAATGACTATAATGTAATAGTCCTTTACGGATGCCTTGGCCTAGTAACAAGCTATACTAGAAGCCCAGCATTAGCAATTAATTAAAGCAATACGTAAAGAACTCTACGACGCTAAAGTATTCGTGTTGGAAACCCCAACAGCAACACCTGCAAACAAGATTAAGATAACTGTATGCGAACCTAGCCCGTTAAATGCGAACCCTAAACCAGTAATAGTAGCTTAACCCGTACCTGTAACAAACCTAGTACCTACTATAAAATTAGAAAAGCTTCCTAACCCTTTAATATTTAATAGAAATCAAAATAACCTACACCCCTTTATAACTAAGCTCCGTCTTAAACTTTTAACAAACCATAACTAATACCCTACCAAAGCTAGCAAGATTAGCTATAGAATGTCTTATTTAAACAAAGACGCTACACGAACTATGGACCCATTCTTCCATAATAGCACCTTTGTTAATTTTAAAACCTTTATCTCTCTATTAGAATGAACGTATAATGACGCCAGCCGCAAATATACCGCTGTTACTAAACTTAAAAACCTATAACAACGGAACCGAGAATTTACCAGCTTCTTTTCGGAATTTTTAGGCCTTATTAGCGAACTAGATTGGAATAAAGCCGCTAAAATTGCTGCTCTTTGACGAGCTATTTTGGATAAAATTAGAGCATAGTTAGTAGGTAGGGAACTGCTAAAGAACCTACCTAAATTTGCTACGATATGTTAACGAATTAATAAAGACCTTTAATATAACAAACAGACTTATTCCCTAAAGCCAACTATACCTTGTATTTAAGACTTTACGAAACCAATATATACCCCAAAACGCGACCCTTCTCTAAAACCTACGCACGACCCTATAGACCTCAACGCCACTCGATTCTACGCACCCTTAGGAACCAACAAACAAAGAACTCGAGCCACAAATAGAGAATGCTTTAGATGTAGTAGAAAAGGACATATCTAAAGGAATTGCCAAACTCACCCTTTTAAAAAAGTCCGCTATAGTTCCTCCCGGTCTTCAAATCACACTTATTCTTTAAGCCATACTCGCTCCTTAACTTATACTCGTTCTATAAATCATGCCTAATTACTATAAAGTACTTTACCTTTGGTTAACTCGGAAAACAAATCGTCCTAGGGCCAAGTCGCACCTTAGGACAAGAAGTAGAAGAGTATAAGTATCTAGGCTCTTCTAGCGCTGATATATAATATAACTCCCTTAATATACTTAGCGAAATTCAAACACTTAGAAAATAGAAGGAAGTATAAATCCTTATAGACAGCGGAGCCACTAGCATGGGCTTTATTAATATAAACTACACAAAAACCCAACACCTAAATTTAAAGAAACTCGATAAGCCCTAAGGCCTATAAGGCTTTAACGGCAAACCCTTAATATATAGCGAATTAACGCACTACGCTTTTGTGAAAATGCAGATAGGCGAACACCTTGAATATATTTCCCTATTTGTAACACCCCTAAAGCAATATAAAATAATACTTGGATATAGATAGCTAAAACAACACAACCCTTTAATTAGCTGGGTTAAAGAAACACTAAAGTTCCGTATAACCTACTACCAAAGTTATTACTTAAAACACCACCTGCCCTACAAATATATATAAGATTATTTAAATTTAACATAATATAAACTACCCCTACTACAGACCCTAAACTAAAACGATAAGGCTATAACTGCTGATTATAATAAAAAATGTAAAGACGTTACACCAAAACCTTTTAAAATTTATATAATATAAGCCGCACCTTTTATTTCGTTAGCACGAAAACGAGACCACAAAATCTTTACTATAACTATAGAAGATATTAAGAAAGCACTAAAACCGAAGTAATATATTAACCCTTAACCTCTTATACCTAAAGAGTACCACGATCTAATTAACAAGTTTAAGAGAAGATTTGCAGACCAACTACCCCCATATTAGAATGCACACGATTTTAAGATAGAACTTAAACCTAGTATAACACCAAAGTTTGGTCCGCTATACGGTATATTATAAGAAGAACTGCTTGTAATGCAATAGTACTTTAATAAGTATCTAGAAAAAGGATTTATTCGCCCTAGTTAATCTCTATTTGCCTTACCTGTACTATTTATTAAAAAGCTAGGAGGAGGCTTAAGATTCTATATCAACTATTAAGCTCTAAATGTAATCATGATTCAAAACCGATATCCTATTCCCTTGATTTAAGAAACGCTCGACCGCTTATTAAAGGCACGGTACTTTACAAAGCTTAATATAGTCGCTGCCTTTAACCAAATCCGTGTCTGTAAAGGAGATAAGAAGTACATAGCTTTCTATACACAATAGGGACTCTTTAAATACCTAGTAATGCTATTTGGTGTAAAGAATAGTCCTAGTACGTTCTAGTAATATATTAACAATACGCTTTGTGAATTCCTTAATATATTTGTTACTATATATATTAATAATATCTTAATTTACTCGTCTTCGCTTTCTAAACACCGGAAGCACGTCCAAATGGTCCTTAAACGCCTGCGAGATACGGGTTTATAATGCGATATTAAAAAATGTAAGTTCTATATGTCTAAAGTCACATACCTAGGCCTAATTATATCCTATAATAGAATTAAAATGGACCCTAAGAAGGTCGCTGCGGTTATAAACTAGGAAAGCCCTAGTAATGTATAAAATATTTAAGGATTTCTAGGATTTGCAAATTTCTATTATTGATTTATTAATTAGTTCTTAAAAATTGCCTAACCGTTAGTAAACCTAATAAGGAAGAATATGAAATTTAAATAGACTGCTAGATGCGAACAAGCTTTTAATAACTTAAAATAACGTTTTATAACCGCTCCAATTCTTGCCCACTTTGACCCTAACCTTAAATGTATTGTCGAAACAGACTCGTCTAATTATGCCCTAGGGGGAGTGTTATCGCAATATAATAAGAATGGTAAACTGCGCCCAGTAGCCTTTCTCTCCTAAAAGCTCGCCCCTGCCGAATTGAACTATGAGATATATAATAAGGAATTGCTTACAATTATTAGATGCTTTAAATAATAGCGCCTAGAACTTAAAGGATCGTTATTTCTAATACGCGTGTTAACGGACTACAAAAACCTGTAGTACTTTATAACTATAAAGCAGCTAACGCAGCGCCAAATTCGTTAGGCCAAATACCTCTTACGATTTGACTTTAAGATTATATACTAACTAGGTAAACTCAATCAGAAGCCTAACGCATTAATATAACAATTACAAGACCTACCTATAAATGCTTTAGACAAACGGATTACAAATTAATTATGGATCTTATTACCCCCTAAACGTTTCAAAAAACTACGTCCTATATTCCTAGATACGGAACTTAATAGAAATGAATTAGAAGTTAATAAATGGGAAATGGAAATTAATAAGCTAATAGAATACGAATATAAGAACAACATATAGATAATAGATATAATAAAAGCGATTTAAACGGGAAAACAATAGCATAAGGATATTACACTCACTAAATGCAAAATTCGAAAAGATTGATTGTACTATTAATAGAAGATGGTAGTTCCGAATTCCAAACCTTTACGATTTAAGATACTTGGATTTGTACACAACTTCCCTATAGTAGGGCATCCTAGCCGTGCGAAGACTTATAAGATTGTTTAACGAGTATACTACTAGCCTATAATACACAACTACGTACGAAAATACGTTCGAGCATGTAGGATGTGCGTGCGTAGAAAGACCTCTTATATAAAGAAGCAAGGAGTACTTTAACCACTACCAATTCCGATGCAAAGATGGCGCGATATCTTAATTAACTTTATAGTTGACTTGCCTAACAGTAATAGGTTTATAAATGTCATAGTAGTTATTAACCGTCTTATAAAAATGCAATATATAATCCCTATAGACTTAATTAATACAATATTAGTAGCCAAATGTTTTGTTAAGTATATCTTTAAGCTACACGGACTTCCTAACTTAATAATATCCAACCGTGGAAGCCAGTTCGTTTCAGACTTCTAGCAAGCTCTATATAAACAATTAAGCATTTAAACACGACTCTTAACTGCATTTTATCTGGAGATAGATGGTTAAACCGAAATTGCGAACGCGATTATGGAACAATATCTATAAATATACTGCTCCTACCTATAAGATAACTGGGAAAAGTGGCTGCCTTTAGCTAAGTTTACTGCGAATAATATAATAAACGTATTAATAGGCGTGACGCCGTTCTACGCGACCTATAGACAAGACCCCTAACTCGGATTTAAACCATAACCCAAAATTAACACAATAGGACCCACAATTAAACAGATTCAGTTAATTAACGCGTATAACTTCGCTGATTAAATAAAGCAGTTAATAGAACTATTACGAAGTAAATTAACGTACGCTTAAACGGTACAGGAATGGTATACGAATAAAGGACAAGCTCCTGTATAGGACTTTAAGGAAGATGATATAGTTTACCTAAATATACAAAACCTAAAGACTTAACGGCCCTTAAAGAAACTTAATTAGAAATTTGCGGGCCTATACTAAATTAAGAAGAAATTAAGCCCATATACTTATAAGCTTAAACTACCAACTGAGATAAAAATATATCTAACGTTCTATGTAAGCTTGCTATAACCCTTAAAAGACGAACCTATAACCCGCGAAGTGCCGCCACCACCTCCCATAATTGTTAACAACGGTAATGGTTCTTACTTTATTGACTTAATTAATAATATACAATAGAAAATATAATCTAAAAGATTTAAACTTTTTGTTAAGTGGAAAGGATATAAAACATAAACCTAAGAACTCTATAAGCAAATTAAAATTGATGCGCCTTCCCTAGTAAAAGAATTCCATAAAGACTATCCTTTGCGGCCTGCTCCGGCTGGATGGATATAATATAAAGGCAAACGACTGCCACCTGACACGAATATATAAAATACAACAGTAGAAAGCTCGAACTTAAAAAGAACTTAAAAAACATTACAATATTTATAACACAGTTACGTAACACGCAAGATGTTAAGGAACTTTAACCGGCGGTTAAAGTTATTTAATTAGTTAGATTCGCCTTGCCAAGACCTACTATAAAGATATTAGTTTGGCTCACCGCCCTAGACTAAGCTAATAGCGATTTTTTATACCAGGCATGGAAAATCCTAATTGGTCTATTTAACGATTAAAACTGGTAAAACTCTACACCGCCACCTAACGCAAAAAATATACAACATAATAAAAATGAATTCTTAACCAAATTGAATTATTTTTGGACCTTTGGCCAAAGGGGAGGGTACTATAACGGGACTAGCCCAGTTACAGTAGGAATGTCTCGGTAAAACACTTAACAGATAAAGTCCGACGCTTTAACCAAATTCTGCCAAATTCTGCCAGCTTAATTAACTTCTACCAAGTTCTAATAGATTAATCGAATTACCGAAGTCCGTCGAAGACCGCGCGCGTATGTGCGTACGTATTGACTACTAAGACCCCTAACTATTTAATTACAGGGCTCTCCCGTAATTCCTTTCTCTTCTTTACGTAACGTCTTGTTCTCTGCAAGAGCTATATACCCTTAGATTTAAATAGAATTTATATTGTTCCTTTAAATCTTCCTTAAAGCCTCTTCGCGCCCTTACACTATTATATAACACCCCTATAGTAGACATTACGGCAATTAGTGCTATAGGTTTCTACTTTAATATATATTAGAAGGACAACAAAGTCTTTACTACCAGTTTATACAAAATTAACCGGATTATTGCTAAGAGGGAAGAAGTGCTAGTAGAGGAAACTAATAAGGAACTAGTTAAGCGCCTCCTCCCTAATTACCTCTTAAACTATAGAGACGCGTTCTTAAAAGCAGCTTTAGATATACTACCCCCCCATTAAACCTATAATTATAAGATTTAGTTAGAGACCAATAACTCCCTAGGCTATAGCCCCCTTTACTAGCAAACTATAGAGAAACTAAAGGCAATAAAGTAGTACCTAATTAACAACCTTTATAAAGGGTTTATTAAGCTAAGCCAGGCTCCCTTTACTTCCCCTATTTTATTTATAAAGAAACCTAATAAAAGCCTTTGTTTCTGTATCGACTATTAAAAGCTAAACGCTATTACTTAAAAGGATTAGTACCCTCTCCCTTTAATTAATAAAACCCTTGCACGTCTAAGCCAGGCCAAAATCTTTACCAAGCTTAATATCCGCTAAGCTTTTTACTAAATTAGGATGGACCCTATATTAGAAGACCTAATAACGTTCCGCACCCGTTACAGGTTTTATAAATATAAAGTCCTTCCTTTTAGACTGATAAATAGGCCAGCCACTTATTAACGGTATATAAATAATGTTCTTTTTAACTATCTTAACGAATTCTGTACGGCATACCTAGACAACATTCTTATATACTCAGATAATAAACTTAAGCACTAAATTCACGTTAAGAAGGTCCTAGAGAGACTATGGAATATAGGCCTACAAGTTAATATTAAAAAATATAAACTTAGAGTAAAACGCATAAAGTACCTTAGGTTTATTGTTAGTATAGAAGGAATTAAAGTTAACCTAAAGAAGGTTAAGGCAATCCGCAACTAGAAACCCCTTTATACTATAAAAGAAATCCAGTCCTTCCTTAGCTTTTATAATTTCTACTATTAGTTTATCCATAACTATAGAGTTATAGCCAAGCCTCTTATACAACTAACTAAGAACGACACGTCTTTTATCTTTAATAATAACTATATAAAAGCCTTTAAGGAGTTAAAGGACCGACTTATCTCCTCCCTAATCCTTTATTACTACGACCCAGACCTTAAATCAATGCTGGAAACGGACGCCTCCAATAAGGTAGTAGTGGGAGTCCTTTTATAGCTACACCTAGACAGCAAATAGTACCCTATTACGTTCTTCTTAAAAACAATGGCCCCAGCTAAGTATAACTACGAAGTGCATAATAAGGAAATATTGGCTATTATATAATTATTATCCCAGTGGCGCGTAGAGCTTAGAAGCACAGACTTTTAGATTAAGGTTTATACTAATCACAAAGCCCTTAAGTATTTTATAACAACAAAACAACTTACTAGTTAATAGGCCTAGTGGGCCGAAATACTCTCCTAATTCTTCTTTACAATTATATACCGCCCTAGCAGGTAAAATGCTAAGGCTAACACCCTAACCCAGAGAGAACAGGATATGGGGCTATAAGACGAGCTAAAGGCTTAGCACCAGACACGCGCCCTCCTCTATACCAAATAACTTAACCTGCATATCCTTAAGGAACTAAGCTCTAAATAGAATAAGGTAGTATCTATAAAAGGAAAGACCTTAGATAAACTAATAGGACTAATTAATTACATCCTAACCACAAACCGCACAGCCAAATCCCTAAAAGCCCTCCACGATTAAGCTATAGGGGGTAACCCTAGTTTGGAAATAGAAGACGGACTACTCCTATACTAAGAACGGCTTATAGTTCCAGACATTAACAACCTACAAATAAAGCTAATCCGTAAAGCCCACTATTAAGTCTCTACAGCGTATTCTAGTTAAGACAAGACCTACCAACTACTATCGCCTTATTACTATTAGCGAGGACTCCTGTCCGATATAGAACGATTTATTAGAAATTGTTATACTTATAAATATACAAATACCCCCAGGGACTGAACTCCTAGATGGCTGCAACCACTGCTAGTCCCTAAACGCCCTTAGCAACATATTATAATGGACTTTAAATCATTCCTAAAGGACAAACACGGCTACAACATGGCCTTTATAGTAGTTAACCGACTAAGTAAGCAAGCCGTTTCCCTCCCTTGCTTTAAAACTACGACCGCAAAGGACATAGCCTATATATATATAGACAACATCTACTAGATCTATAGCGCTCCCAAATTAATTATCTCTAACTATAGACCTTAGTTTATATCGGACTTCTAAAACAAATTCTACTGTATCCTTAGGATTAAGATTAAGCTCTCTACCGCATTCTACCCTTAAACTAATGGCTAAACCGAGATTATAAACCAGTACCTTAACCAGCGACTTCGCCCCTTTATTAACTACTACTAGGACAACTGGTTAAAACTACTACCTATAATAAACTACACACAGCTCACGCTCCCTTATAATAGTATAGGAATATCGCCATTTGAGTTACTCTATAGATACAGGCCACGAACATCCTTTAATTGGGATAGACCTATAGGACATATAACAGCCCGCGAACGCCTTAGCTATAAAGAGGCCCAGATATTCGCTAAGAGAATATATAGGGCCTAGGAGACTGCCCAAGCAATTATAAAAAGGGCATAAGAGAAGAAAGAGTCTAATATAAACCAATATTACCGCGAGGTAGACTTCTATATAGGAGATAAGGTATGGGTATTAACAAAGAACTAGAAAACCTAAAGGCCGAGCTATAAGCTAGACTATTAAATAGCTGGCCCCTATAAAATCCCTAAGAAGGTAGGGTACTTTTTTAAGGTTAAGCTACTAGAGTTAATAAAGATCCACCCTATCTTCTCTCCAGACCAACTGTGGAAGGCCGCGGACGACCTATTACCTAGATAGTACAACAACCCCCTACCACCAATTCAGATTACAGAGGACGAAGAATAGGAAGTCAAAGAGATCTTAGCAGTAAAGAAGAACCGTAGTACCTTAAAATACCATACAAGCTGGGTAGGCTATAACAAAGATCTAGAATGGTACCTTATATCCAATTTCAAGTATGCTCCCTATAAGCTACGAGATTTCCACCTAGCCCACCTAGACCTCCCTGGACCACCACATAAGTTAGATAGCTGGGTTAAATGCTAGGAAGAGGGGTTAGATAACTATAATAATTTAAATAACAATAAAGAACTCGGACAAAGCCTAAGGGCAGGCTTTTTTAGGAGGGGGGGGTAATGTGACGGTGCTAGAGCGCGTCACCGGCCATATTCAACCAATTAGGATTTTCCATGCCCGGCATACAAAATCGCTATTGGCCCGCTTACTACTAGCGCCTTAGCGGCCCTTGCGATATGCCTACCTACTGCCCCTAAACGATTCTTCTTCTTCTTCTCCTTAGCTTAGTATTCTTGTATGGTAGCAATCTACAAGCTTCGGTTCAGAAGCATTTATACGAGCCTGTTACACTAGCCTATATCGTGTTTTTTTAATATACAGCCTGCGCGCAACCTGCTAGTAATCTACGCATTTAGTAACTATAATTATATTTAAAGCTATTTACCTCTTTTATACTAATAGCATATTTTAAATAAATAAAAGCTACTTTAAAGCTATTTATAAGGCTAGCAAAATAAATATTATTATTTTAGATAATTTAATATAATATAGCGATGGTTCTCTTCTACCTATCTACCTATTGACTTACCTACCTGCCTACATCGCCTACCTGTCTGCATTGCCTACCTATCCGCATCGCCTACCCATTTGCATCTGCCTACCCGTCTATATCTGCCTACCCGTTAGCATCTGCCTACCTGTCTGCATCTGCCTACCTGTCTGCATCTGCCTACCTGTCTGCATCTGCCTACCTGTCTGCATCTACCTACCCGTTAGCATCTCCCTGTTTGTGCCTACCTGTCTGTGCTACCTTGATTCGATCGATCGATCGAATCGTTTATAGTGTTCGCTGGCTAGTCGTTGTCGTCTGGCTCTGGCGACGGTCGTCTGGTTCTGGTAACGGTCGTCTGGTTCTGGCAACGGTCGTCTGGTTCTGGTAACGGTCGTTTGGTTCTGGCGACGGTCGTGTGGTTCTGGTAACGGTCGTCTGGTTCTGGCGACGGTCGTCTGGTTCTGGTAACGGTCGTCTGGTTCTGGCGACGGTCGTCTGGTTCTGGTAACGGTCGTTTGGTTCTGGCGACGGTCGTCTGGTTCCGGTAACGGTCGTCTGGTTCTAGCGATAGTCATCTAGTTCTAGCAACAGTCCTCTGCTGGCTGCCGTTCTAGTGCCTCCCTAGGGAGGGAGGATGTAAGGAAGAAAGGAAGGGTAAAAAATAAGGCGGCAGAGGCATGTGTAGAGGCTATCGGGAATATACAGTCGCTTCGGAAAGAGACGATCAAATGTCAGAAACCATGATCAAAAATAGAAATTTGCCGAATCCTCACCTGTTTGAACACTTTTTCTGTACTCGCGCATGCCACCACCCATCACCTTATTA
>Ga0307507_10009479_pt1 | contig 12943 bp, 9 predicted proteins | sample 7_EM_MG_FD_207223 | JGI IMG/M metagenome (GOLD analysis project Ga0307507, IMG submission 207223) | Populus trichocarpa ectomycorrhiza microbial communities from riparian zone in the Pacific Northwest, United States - 7_EM | ecosystem: Host-associated > Plants > Roots > Unclassified | place... | reverse complement strand
CATAACTTTCTTTGTGACTATGAAGATGATAGGGTATGGCAGGTAGAGAATGACAGAGTGGGAAGGGAGAGTGAGGAAAACATATTGGTAGAGGAGGATATCGATGAGCCATTAGGACGAGAGGGCGCAAGACAGGCTGGTGTGGAGTGGTGTAACAGGATGCGAGAATACTTTTTTGAACTATAGGAAGCCAGTCAATTTAATTCTTTTTATTTTTTTCAGAAACTTAAAATACATTAACCAAATGAAAATAAACGAATGTATTAAAATAGAAAAATGAAAACTAAAATTAGACACGATAGCAAGACAAGTCAACAGCAAATGAGACGAAAACAAGATGAATGAAAGATAGAGAGGCAGTGAGGACAAAATACAGAAAAGATATACAAAGAAAAGGTAAATACATAGAAGAAGTAGAAGAAAGGATAACAAGCGAGTAGTAACCAGGGGGAAAATGAGGAATGGCTAATAGGGAGAAGGTGAAAGTAGGAGAGAGAGGAGAGGAACAGAGAAAGAGAAGCAAAACGAGAACTAAAATGAAGAAAATGAAGAAGAAGAAACTGAATAAGCAATGAGAGAAGGAAAGAGTGAAGGTTGGGGTAGAGACGGAGAGAGTGAAAAGAAAGAGAATGAAAAAGAGACAATAAAGAGAAAGATACTGAAATGAAACAAAGAGCAAGAAAACAAAGACGAAAAGAAAGAGTAGGAAGAGAAATAGCAGGGAAAGGAGGAGAAGGAGAGGGAGAGAACCTATAGAAAGGAAACTAGGAGGAAGAAAAGAAAGAAGAAGAGAATGAAGGAGCAGCGAATGAAGAGGAAGTGAAGAAAGAAGAAAAAATAACAAAGACAAGAATGAAGAGGAAGCAGAAGAGGAAGCAGATGAGAGGAGAAAATGAAGAGAAGAAGGCAAAGAGAAAGCAGACGAAAAGAAAGAAGATGAAGATGGAGTGGACAAGGAGAAAGAAGATGAAGAGGAAGCAAAGAAAGAACAAGAAAATGATGAAGACAGAAATGAAGAGAAGGTAGAGGAAAAGGAAGTAGACGAAAAGGAAGGAGATGAAGAGGAAGAAGGCAAAGGGGAAGCAGATGAAGGGAAAGGAGACAAAGAAGAAGGAGGCGAAAAGAAAGAAAGCGAAGAGAAAGGAGACAAAGAGAAAGAAGATAAAGAGAAAGAAGACAAAGAGGAAGGAAAGGAAGAGAGAGAAAACAAATAGGAAGAGAAGGAAGAGGAAGAGACAGAAGAAGATAGAGCCAAAAGAGAAGAAACAGGAAGGAAGAAAACGAGGAGAGAGAAAAGAAAGAGAAGCAGGGAAAATGAAGAGAAAGAAAAGAAAATTGAAGGGAATAGAGAAGCAAGAAATGAAGAGAAAGAGAAGGAAGCCGATACGAGAGAGGAAAAAGAGAGAGAAGAAAAAGAGAACCAAGAGAAAGAAATTATAGAGAAAGAAAATAAAGAGAAAGAGAATGAAGAAGAAGAGAAAAAAGAAGAAAAGGAAGAGAAAGAAATTGATGAGAAAGGAAATGAAGAGTAAGAGAAGGAGGAGAGAGAATAAGAAGAAAGAGAAAGAGAAAGTGGATGAATACGATGAGGTTGAAGAAGAGAATGAGAACAAAAAGAGAAAGGAGAAGTAAGAAGGGGATAATAAATAAGAGAAGAAGTAGGTAAGAATTCCATAAACCAATTAAGCTAGATTCTGGTTAGGCTGATTCGATCTCATTGATGCTTGCAATTGAAGCATCATTAATTCTGTTCTTTTCTGCTCGGTGTGTGCCTTTTCATCAGCAAAATGTAAAAACCAGTCCTGGTCCACCAAGGGGGGTTATGGTCCCCCTGGTCCTCCTGGTCCACCCTGATCCACCCTGGTCTACATTTTCGGTAAAATTTCAAAAAGTGTGGATCAGAATGGATCGGAGTGGACCAGGTGGACCACGGGGACCACAACCCCCCTTGGTCGACCAGGAGCGTTCAGGACCACCTTGGACCACGCTCCGACATTTTCCTGATGCTTCCCTCTCAATTGCTAATCTTTCTCTTTCTAACTCTAGCTCCTCAAGCCTTAGTTCGCTTTGCTGTACAAGATGTCGATTCAAGAAGTCAAACTTTTGCGATTCTCCCTCCGTTTTGGCAGATGCCAAAATTGTCACTGCATCGATAAGTGTTCCTCCCTTCTTTTTTTTTGAACTCTTTCGAACTGACCCTCCTGGATCTTCTTCATCCTCCTCGTCTAAGGGCTGTGGCAAGCGTCGCTTTTGGCCTGGTCCGATTGCTGATGAGGATAATTCTTGGTTATTCCGCACTTCTGGAATCCTTGCCTGCCCTCCTACTTCCCTATATCTCCTTCCTTCCTCTCGTTCAGTACCTTTTCGAATATTTCCTCTTCCTCTTCCAATTCTCATTTCCCCTTCTTCCTCATCTATTATTCTGACTTCTCTCTCTTCTTCTTCTCCTCGTTCTCTCCTCTGGTTTCTTTCTCTTCTCGCATCGATTTTGTTACTGAGTGCTGACTGATGTGACAGATTCGGATTCACTAGGCCCATATTACTCGCTACAACTTCTTCGAATCCAATATCCTCTCCCTCGCCACTATCCCGTCCAACTCCAACTACCTCTCCCTCTTCAGGTACGTCCGTTTCCCTTCCTCTTTCTTTCTCCCTTTTGCTTGACTCTCCCGTTTCTTGCCCTATATTCCCCTCCTTTATAATACTTTCTTCCTCCCCTCTTTGTCCCTCAATGCGACCCCCACCACCCATAACAGCAATCAACCGCTCTGCTGCTTGTGCGGTGTCCTGTGGGCTTAAACCTGAGTCAAAGACTGCTGGAGGCTGAATGTTTGGTCTGTCTCCAAAAATTGCTTCTACTCGAAAGAAATAAGGGCATCGCGATAAAAGCTTGTCTAAATTTTTTTTTCTTCCAATTTTGTTTCGTTAGCTTCTCTCTTTTCTTATTTTCTATCTCCCTCTTCTCTTCTACTTTTCACTCTCCTGTATCTCATTATTTTACTTTAATGTAAATTAAGTAATAGAGTAATTTTTGAAAATTGACATACCTCGTAATACTTTTTTTCCCTCTTCTATATCTTCCGTGGTCAATCCCCATCCTGATTGACCATTTAACTTTACTGCCTCCCGATAGGATTTCAACAAGTTATTGTATTTGTATCCCACCTTCACTTGCGCTTTTGTTGGAATAGTCGTTGCGATCTCAGTGATAACTTGTCTCTTAGAAATACCCTAACCCTTTCTTATCTTCCGTAGATTTTCAGGCTCCTCCTGCCAGATGATAAGCTGCTCTGTCTCGGCCCTCCTGCAAATGGCATGCTCTGAGTCAATCGTATTGCGTGACATTTTTCTTCTCGCGATCGGATGGTATGTTGTCGGTAGTAGCCTCTCTTCCTATTGCTTTTTTTCTGGTTTACATTTCATATAAAGATACTAATTTCCTACTCCAAGCTAGGCTAATTTATTATACAAGAATAATTATCTTGTTGCTCCCGTGGGGCTCTCAGACACCCAACTCAAGTCCTGTCAATTCTATTGGCTAATTCTATAAAGTCCCCTAATGCAAGATCCTGCACTAAATTTTACTCGAAATTCTTGTTCTTAACTTTGAATACCCTTACTATGAAGATCATGGATATTAATAGTTGAGTATACGTGTCTTAAGCGAAATTTACTAGTACCATAACCTAAAAACTCAAATAATCGGTCGGTGTGCAATGTAGTCGAGAATTATCCACTTTAGAAAAGGGGCGAAGAACACAGCAAAAACAGAGCTGCTCAGCGTCTTGAGAGCCATAAAAAAACAAAAAAACACCAGACCTTAACTTACCAGAGGAGGCAACTCCAACGACATATAGGGGTATTCAAAGTGAAAAATGAATACAAAAATTAGCTAACTCCACTGTTTCATGTAAGCTTGGCACACCAAGAAACAGTTAATTTACCATTACTTTACCTTACTCTACGATACTCCTGTTACGGAGGGTTTGAGGCCCGTGACGGGTAAGTAAAAGGTGTAAGCTGAGTACTCGCGGTGAGAATAAGTCCTCAAGCAGCGGGAGCAACCACAATTCCCCACAACACTCAACCCTCACAGACCACAACTACCCTAACCGATGCCACAATATAAGGGAAAGGTCCCATTGCCAGATTCCATGCTCTTGGGGAGAGGGAGGGGCTCAAATATACAAGCCTTAGTATTAATAGTCAGTATAGCTGTGGCTGGGATTATTGTTGAAATTAGCTGGAGGTCGTAGTTGCACCCGTTGCCTGAGGACTTACTCTGAGCGAGAGTATAAGAGTTACTGGCATTTTTTTAGAGCCTCTCAAATATGTTACTCGATTTCTGTCAACACTATTGGATAATTCTGTAAAGTACCCTAATGCAGGATCCGCCCCTTACTTTCACTAGGGGTTTTCAAAGTTCAGAAGAGTGATCATGGTAAAATGATCGGCACTCAGCCATGCATTAGTGTACCTTAGGGCACATATCAACAGTAGCCAATTGTATCAAAACATTTCAAGTGACATATTTGAGGCCCCTAAAGATGGGTCTGGGTAATACTCAAGTACGAGTATAGTACCAGTAAAGTAGGAAATTTTTCCTAACATAGAAGGAGGTCAATGAATCATGAGACTCAGCAAATGCCCCTATAAGAATCACTACATGAAACCTTTTTAAATTTCCTTTGTAGAATTCCTGTACTTAGGGATTATCTTTCTGACTAGATATTTTTATTTTTTAGCAAAAGGCTGCGATGACTGTCATTTGTTGATGGTTGATAATAGGGCTTAGGTACTTGATTCGCATCCAAGTATTTTCACTTTACCGAAGCTGAGACTCTATTCACAGCTTGTTACCGACCTCAAGACCTCGGTCTCTACGCAAGAAAAATGTATTGTGTGGTAAGGTAAGGTTAAAGTAAATTAACTCTTTCTGTGTACGCCAAGCTTACTTGAAACGCCACAGTAAGCTACTTTTTGTCAACTTTTAACTTTGAAAATCCCTACTGAAAGTTCTTGTTTTTAACTTTGAATACCCCTAGTTCACCAACCGATTATTTAAGTTTTCACGGTATAGCGCTGAAAGCTCCTTGTTTCACTCTCATATTCGGAGTGATTAGCGGTGAGAAGTCTGCGGCAGTTCATAGATATCTGCAGGCCGCCTGGGCATCTGAGGGCTTTGCCTGGGAATCTGCAGGCTTTGCCTAGGCATCTGTAGGCTTTGCCTAGGCATCTGTAGGCTTGGCATGAGCATCTGCGGGCTTTCGTGGGTTCGGCCAAACTGACCTAGGCTTTTGAAAACCACGGCCGGAATGGCCGGACTGCTGACCCATGGTCCAGACTATGCTCCGGACTGGCTGCTTGAGATCACTGTAGTCTCGTACAGACGATAGCTTTCTTTCCCCCAGCTTTTATGTGGATGGTGGAATGTAATGATTCATTAGTGATTTTTCTCAGATGCACTAATTTTCGGCATATCCGAGGGTATGGATATTGTGTGGTGTGAAGGCACAAGCGGTGGCTGTGGCCGTGGAGGCTAGTAAACATGGTTTGCAATACAGTACTCGAGTAGATTACTTGTGTCCCACTAGATTCTCGCTGTACACAATCCCTTTCTACTTCTCATAAATGAAGTAATTCAGATAATAAGCTATAGCCCTGCTATCGTTCCGGTCGCTATAGATCACCGGTAATTTCAATTAGTTCAAAAGAAGGGTCTCTTCCGTGTGCCTCCGAGTTCATCTAAAATCAGTGCATATAAACAATAAAATCACCAATAAGGATCATTCTAAATCTGTTATATTCTACGCCATTAGAAAGGGGAAAAAACAGAAAAACGAGTTATCCTGCCGTACAAAGATGAAGACACCCGCCGCCCAGAAATAAATCTCAAGATATACACTCTATCAAAACCTAAACATATTCTATTATTAAGCGAACCACACTTTTGATGGGTGAGAGAGTGGTAAATTATCCAAAAAAAACAAAACTTCTAACCTACTTAGGACCCGTTTACCTATAGACGGCCGTCTAGCAACCAGAGACAGTCAAACAAAGTTAGTTAGATAAACGGGCTTTAAGCTATATTCTAGATAGTATGTTAACTAAACATGCAATCATTCTGTTTTCTTTACACACCTTCAACTGTCTGTCTATTTCTAAAAATCTAATTTGTAATGGTGGTTGGACTAGACGGTGGCGTCTCAACCGTTATTGACAAACGGCACAAAAGTCTTTCACCAATTTTCCACGGTCCTAGATTCTTGTAGCTGGACCGTCAAACAGTTATGTTGCCTAAAGGACCTGACGGTCTGATGACGAGTACAGTCTGATGACGATTTGATAAGATATACTAAATACAGTAAGGATCTGCACTGAGAAGAAGAGAAAAAAAAGAGAACTCCCCTGGGAAGCGAGAAACCCAAAGTATAGAATTTAAGAAAAAGAAGAGAGAAAAGCTATCTAGGAAGCGGGCAATAGGAAAGGGCCTGATATTTTCTCGTCCTCCTTCTTGCGTTTCCTCCTTTTCCGGATGGGTTTTTGTCCCTTTTTCTCATCTGCTTCATCTCGTTCTTCCCGTTTCTTTGCCAAAACTGATCCACGAACGACAAGAAATCCTTTATTTTTTTCCTGTTTCAACTGCCGTTTATCTGCCTTCCCTTTATTGCGCAGAACCTGGATTTCCTTGTGCAAGTGCTCTTCTCCAGCTCTAGGAAGCTGGGCTTGAGCCATACCTCGTTCGGCGCTGTTGAATACCTTCGGGACGAGGGCAGATGTTTGTTGCGTTTTTGGTCAGTTGGAGTGGAGGTTGGACATGGCCTTATTAAATAAGGAGTCGAGGGATCGCGGAGTAGAAGGTGTTTCAGGTGAGTAAAATAGATTAGGAGAATTAGAAGTTGAAAGAGGTGGTGTAAGGGTAGCAGAGAGCCATGGGGACGAAGGGGGTGAGTGAGTAGGAGTATGACTTGGAGATGGAAACTAAGGCTAGCGGACATGTTGTAAGCGCTACTATGGATCAAGTGGCCAAATGCCTGTCTTTCTAAAGCCACTACGAATATTAGAGGGAGTGAATGCCACTTGTTGTGCATGCGCAAAAAGATTTGGAAAGGTATCTTTATCGACTGCAGCTCGGATATGGTTTACTTCCTTTCCATATGCACTAGAAAGGGAGGAAAAGACCGCTACATCCAAAGGTTGCAAGACATGACTTGTATGAGGAGGAAGAGCAAATGGTAGAATTCGGTGTTGCCAGCAGTACTCAATAACTCGATAGTCTAAGTGACAGTCAAATCCATCAAAGACTAGTAATCTCCATCGTCCTCTTGTAATCGGTGCTGTTTCTGGCCCAAAGACTAATCCCAAGTAGTCTAAGGTCAAGCGAGAGTCCATATAGCTATTTTCTTCCACACTATACCAATATTCCTTCTCTTTTTTTGTTTTCTGCCATCCAGCAAGCTGTTCTTTTCCTTTAAAAACAATTAAAGGAGTCACTATCCCAGCGGCAGCAGAAACAACAGTCACAATAGTACAGCTTTCGCGGTTGCTGTACTCTTTAAATTGTGGATCGCGGCGGCCTTGACGGCATATTCGTTTTCACATTTTTCCTTCTCCAAGGATGAACCCTTTCTCATCCATATTCCATACACAATCTTCTTGAATCTCATATGTCCGATAAATGTGTTCTAACTATTCAGAATATTAGTGCCACTCCCTGGTTCCAGTTAAGCTTAATCTAAATACTAGTATTGGATGCTTGCCTTTTGAAAAAAATCAATATTGATTTCCCAGCAGTCGGCATTTGCACTCTTGTCGATGTCGTTGTAGAAATCGATGTATCCAATGTTGACCAATTCTGCTCCTGGTTGGATGCCGCTGTCTTATCAAGCTAAGGGCTAGTTCTTCGAGAGTTTCTCGATCTGGTGGGATATTGAAGTCGTCCATGAATTGCGCACGCTTAAGCAATTCACTCTCCTCCTCTTTACTTAACAACTGCTGCTCGCTGTGTAACTCAGAAAGTGTTTTTCGGCTTGGATTCTTGATATGACCACGGAGTGTTGGCTCCTTTACTGCGTAGAGGCGAGCAAGTGCTGCGACCTTCGGACATACTTGGCGTTGACCATTATCGTACTCTTGTTGTTGTATGTGATAATCCCCAAGGGCGATTCGGAGCCGCTCGTCTGCATTACAGCCGTGATCAGGGTCAAAATTCAGTTCCATTTTGTGAATAATTTCTCGTATAGTACATTTTCTATTGTTGCATTCTACCTATTTCTACTCCTTATCTTATCAAATCGTCATCAGACGGTTGTCGTCATCAGACCGTCAGGTCCTTTACTCTAGGTAAACACCATCTACTTTGCCGCACTCTCCCCCACTGTCAAGCTCCCTTTAACGGTCGGCATCGTTTCAGGCTGTTGGACGGCCGTTTATAGGTAAACGGGCCCTTACTCCGTGGCACGCCAGGAGAAAAACTAAAAACGGAACAAGTAAACCTCTCAGGCCCTCGGCACAAAACTCAGATTCATAGAACGCTACTTGTACTAGCGGACAACAATTTCCATGAGACAAGACAACAAACTCCGGGAGGCCAAGCGGGGACTCAATTATCAGGTATGTCGGTTATGTCGGGCCTGAAGTAGCTCTACGACTCTGTGGTGCCCGTTTTTGGTGGCCAGGGTGAGCGGTGTTTCGCCAGATTTACTGGAGCTGTTGGGTTTGACATTTTTCTGGCCTAACAGTAGCTTCACTACTCCTCCATGACCATTCTCGGCAGCCCAAGAGAGAGGTGTTCGGCCAGATGTATTTGAACTGTCAGGGTTGACCTCTTCCCGCCCCAACAGTAGCTTCACTACTCCCTCATGTCCGTACTTGGCAGCCCACGAGAGCGGTGTTCGGCCGTATCTACCTGAACTGTCAGGGTTGACCTCTTTCCGCTCCAACAGTAGCTTCACTATTCCTTCATGGCCATTTTGGGCAGCCCACGAGAGCGGTGTTCGGCGATATTTATCCGAGCTATCGGGGTTGACCTCTTCCCGCTCTAAGAGCAGCTTCACTATTCCCTCATGGCCACGCTTAGCAGCTCGCAAGAGCGGTGTTCGGCTAGATTTACATGAAATGTTGGGGTTGACATCTTTCCGCTCCAGCAGTAGCTTCAATGTTCCCTCATGGCCATTCCTAGCAGCCCACGAGAGCGGCGTTCGCCCATACTCACTGTCTAGGGTGTTGGGGTTGACATCTTTCCGCTCCAGCAGTAGCTTTAATGTTCCCTCATGGCCATTCTCGGCAGCCCACGAAAGCGGTGTTCGGCCGGATGTACTTGAACAATCAGAGTTCACGTATCTCCTCCCAAACAGTAGACCCGCTGCTCGTGGCGCATTCCCCCACCGACGACCTATGCTCCCAGGATTGACAAATCGCGGCCCAAGAAATAGCCTCACCACTGCCTCATGTCCATTTCCAGCAGCCCACGAGAGTGCTGTTCGGCCACAGCTCGTGCCTTGCTGATCGGGTTGAATATGTTTACTTCGCAAGAGAAGCCTCACTACCTCTTCATGTCCGTATCTTGCAGCCCATATGAGTGGTGTCATACCCGCACGATCTCTTTGGTTCACGTCCCATCTCTTCATCTTTACCAAGGTATTTGCAACATCAGCGATGCCGAAATAAGAGATACAGTGCAGCGCAGAAAATGACTTGCGACTGAGAGTAGATTCCATGGTAAGCCCCCTACCAATCAACTGCCAAAGGAAATTGGCAGATATGTGGGTTTCAAAACGATCCAGAAATTCGAGAGCAAATGTTTTTGCGAGATCTGAGGGCTCGATTCGCATATGGGTTCCCCAATATAAAGAAGAGTATTCAAGGAAAGTTGTGCTTGGTTGTTTAGAGGAGGAGGGGCCTGCTGAAAAATCCTTGACGTGCTGGAAGTTGAGATACGTCAAGCAAGTCTCAGCCATTGTCGAGTCAGCTCTCTCAAAGAGCTCAGACTGTGTGCAAAGATACTCTTTGAGGGTAAAATGAATTAACCTAACAGTCAAGGCACCCTTATCTATGGTAACAAGACCTTGGCAACAGTCTAGCAATGTTGATATCGCAGGGATATCATCACGGTTGAGATCATCTGACCCGATCCGGATTGCTATGGCGTGACATATTTCGTCTACTTGCATAGGCCTCCTTGAATGGGAGATCCACATCAGAACTGCTATCCCGAGTCTTGCTTTCTCCCCATCCTGAGCCCTTATCCTTCTCAATGTTGCTTCGTACGCACCCCCTAAATCCAAGCTATCCTTCATCGCGCTAAGCTTCTGTCTCCTTCGATATATCGTCGCCTCTTGTAGGATCGTCTTAATGCCTAGGAAGACGAGCAGGAATCTGGATATAATATAAGTTAGCACCCACTTTTTCGTGTTTTATGTGCCCTCGCTCCCTACTTACATTTCTGAAACCGTTTCGGGAATATTCTGTATAATATCCTCCTCTAAACTCTCGTCCATCGCGTCCGGCATCGTGTCCTCTTTCAGCTTCGCCCGGAGGAATATGATAATATCACCCTTGGTGGGTGTTATGGATCTAGTAGCTACCCTCTCAGCAAGATACCTATCAACCTCACCCCCAATATGCGGTCTCCCAGTTAGAAATACCCGGGCCCATCGGGACCTCTGGAGAATTTGGTTGAGCGAATCCAGAAGCTGTGCCCGGGCTGCTGGCGGGCACTCATCTAGGGCATCAATGCATATAAATGTGCATCGTGAGGATGAGATATCCTGCAAGAACTCGACAATTTCCGCGAGTTCTAGCCTCTGGCCACCAATAACTTTCTCTCGGTTCCGGAAAGCTTCCACTATCCGTTCCGGAATCTCGTTCAGTCCACCAACAATCTGTTTCAGCACCGAACCCAGAATGGTAGCTGGGGATTGATCCTCCTGAGCGGCGAAGTCGAAGTAGAAGCACGCAACGGCAGTGTTTCCCTCCACGGCCTGCTTGCATAACGTATCTATTACTAGCGAGCTAATATCACTGCCTATTAGCAATACCATCCTTTCCTCGAGTATTTTTTCTCTTACCTAATATAGGTTTTGCCAACCCCCGGACCTCCATAGCAAAACAAGGCTGAACCATTAGATTTACCCCCATGAATACCACCACACCAATTCCGATATTCCTGCGTTTGTAAGAGCCAGCCACTTCGTTGACCCTGCTGGCTCGAATGCCGTGGTGCCGTCTCTGGGGTTCAAGTGGAGATAGCCAAGCCAAAATTTCTGACTTCTCGTCGGCTACTGTATAGCTATTCAACACATTGACAAAAGAATTGTTGACATTAAAAGAGTTGATATTGTCGTTGATGTGGTATTGAGACATTTTGTATTTTTTCGCTGTTTTGAAGGTAGAGGAAGGGTTATTGAGTAATTTTATGCGGTAGAGTGGGCTGATGTGATTCCTGGGAGTGAAGAGAAGCGGGGGACAGATTCACTAGAAACCCGGCACTCGAAACCCCATTTTCAACCCCAAAGGGTGAACGGCACTAATACCCGCACTCACGAGAAAGAGCGAAGAGAAGAAACTTTTATAAAAAGAAAAAATAATTATGCGAACACGAGCTCAACAGGCTAAAATTGGGTGTAGGAGAGCTAATCTTCGCTCTCCTCTTCCTGGTAGAAAAACGTCGGGCAAACTCTTGGCACGATAGGCTCACGATCTTCACCTCTTTGGTTGGTTGATTGGTCCATGGGCCGGCCGGGGCAGGCTCGCCTCGCTTAGATTACCGTTGACTCTCGGACTGCTCCGTACAAAATTTCAAAGTGAGATATGGGGTTGCAGAGTGGCAGACGATAGAGTGAGTTAATTCACGTAGAACATAGGCACTTTATAGGAAGGATATGAAAATATAACTTCCACGGTTTGTACCTCGTTCGTTCCCTCATGCTTCCTAAAAACTGAACCACAGGTGTATAAATAAAACCTAAGTACTTGTAGCAGGTCCTTATCCTTCCATACATCGCCATACCTATCGCTGACTTCCCCAGGCTCACTTGCTTCCCCAAACAATCCCGTGATAACAAAGGAAGGATATACTGGTACAATCTACTCCATACTGCTAAACCATCTCTCGCACTCTCTCGAACTACAGTATCTGCAATGCATCCGAGCGGTCCGTCGCACTCCCGCAACTACCGAAGTTAACCACAACTTTCTAACACATAATTCATATCCATCCGACACTACTAGTGCCAACAAGCCACTATTCCCATGAGAGAAGATCACAAATTCCAAGAAATCAAAAGGACCCAATTGACGGATACGCCATGACTATTGGGTCTGTAGTAGCTCCACAACCCTATTTCACTAAAGCATTTGCTGAGTGATTTTACATCTCCACCGGGATCTAGAGAGAGTTTCTGTAATTGCCAAGGTAAGGGCATCTGGTAAGTTTACCACAAGGTACCGTGCTGTATCCTATTATCTCGATTAGTACGTGGGATCAATTTACTGCTTGAACCCCATCGGGAGGCGAGCGATGGGCTGTGGTACGTTCCTGACCTCAAGTTATAATTAGGCAATGAGAAATTTTGGTCTACTCGCCGATCACGCCGGAAGAATGAGGTTTTGCGCGGCAATGTCCCATGATTCATAGTAGTGCTCTAACAGTTGTTTTCCCTTGCTTACTGAATATTTAAATTTTGGATAGGACTTAGCATTTCCCATTTCCGAGGAGATTGGAGCACTTGTCTAGATATACCTGAGGAAATTTCCCATGGAGTTTTCCCTTTGACAGAAACCGGAAATATAAGCTTTACGCTATGGACACTATATTCCTTCAACGTCAGAATTACTCGTAATTTTCTGACGTTTGTAAACACGACTGCTATTGCATATGGGCAAAAAATTGCCCGGAGCCTCAAGATTTTGGTGTTATGCAATAGCAGTCGTGTTTACAAAC
>Ga0307507_10009478_pt1 | contig 12944 bp, 9 predicted proteins | sample 7_EM_MG_FD_207223 | JGI IMG/M metagenome (GOLD analysis project Ga0307507, IMG submission 207223) | Populus trichocarpa ectomycorrhiza microbial communities from riparian zone in the Pacific Northwest, United States - 7_EM | ecosystem: Host-associated > Plants > Roots > Unclassified | place... | reverse complement strand
ATTCTAACTAGTAAATATATACCGTACATCCTAGTTAGTAGTTGTTATGCTATTAGCCTATATTTCCGTAAGATACGGCTTAAACCACTTAAGTACCCTCCCCATTAGGAACAATCCTGTATAGGCTACTTAATCTAACAATATTGCTAACTTTGCTCCTTCCTATACTACCTTAAAGTGCATTTGTGTGAGAAATCCTTTAAGCTTTAACTTTTCCCCTAAGAATTATTTAATTAAAGGTAACTTAATCTTTGCTACTCCAATTCTATTAATGCGTTCTTTAAGTATCCTATTATTATCTTATAAGTAATTAACCATTTCCTATAACTGACCTCGCGTAACCACTTAAGAATCCCCTTTGTCCATACTAGTATCACCTAGCCCTAAGGTTGTAGCTCCCGTTAACGCCGTTGTGACTAGTACTACTCTTAGTGGCATATTATTTAAGTTTGTTCCAATACCATAACCTTAGTAGTAAATATATAACGGAACCTTATAGCAGAAACTATAGTGGGTTCTATTAATAGGCTGGGTATATAGGTACAACAAGTTAACAACGTAATAATAACTAGTAGAGTGGTTGCCCAACAGATTAACTCCAATTGTATTCTAAGATTTACTATAAAGAGAGAACTATCTACGGTAGGGACTAAGGTCCTTTAAATACTCAACCATACTCCTAAGAAATCCTCTCTTATATGTGAGGTACGTGTTATCTGTATTAAACATAACATCCCTTCTATTTAATATAGTTAATACGTTCAACACCACGTGACCTTGGTTACCATTCCTCGTTATATAGTTCCACCGGATCCATCCTGGACCATGCCTATATTAACCAACTAGCTTCCGCCGACTCCTCTCTAAGTAGTTGTAACATCGTACTTAAAGCGTCCGTAACACTAGCGAGTTAATGATTTAGGTAGGACTTATTATCTATATAGGCGTCTTTAAAGCTCCTTAGGTGCGGGACTTTTGGGTAATAGATTTTAAATATCCTTAGCACCTAATTAGCTTATTTATGGGCTAAAAAAGATGGGAGCAACTTAAGCGCTTCTTTTATATATCACCGCCTCCACCAGAAGGCGTTAAACGTTAGATCTTTAAGAAAATTGAGCCGTTAACGACTCCTCTAGGTGAGGTATTTAGGAAGTATATTATACCTAGATCTATAGTTAGCTTTAATAAGATAATGGTAAGGTTTACTAGATAATCTATAGCTATAATTAAATTGCCCGGTAAGCCAGTACCTGAAGGCTTTAAAATAATAAGTCTTTGTTAATACGGATATTGCTATAGTTTTATGTTTACCTTACCTGGCTGCTTTTTTGGGCTTCCTTCTTGAATAGATCACTAAGATATTGTCCTCTTAAAGACCTCTAAGTGCGTCCTCTATCTTACCTAGTAGCTTCCTCTTTAGGCCCGTTGATTCTGCCTATTTTTGGATAACTACTTTACGAATATTCCGTTGCTCTAGGTGCTTTAATGACTTGGAATTGCTGTAGCTGGCATGGTTTGATTAAACTTAAAGGACTATCCAGAGGTGCATAAAAGGGCTAATAAAAGGAAGGCAAGGCTGCCGTTTAACTTTATTACAGGAATAGTTATTGGCGCAGCTGATTCAGTGCTTTTAATTGTGTGGCAGGATAAGAATTTAGTACGGTTTTTAACGACAGCTCACTTATGCGGCAATAAGGATGTTAATAAAGTTGATTAGCGCTGGCTGTAAGTATATAGTTCCTTTCTTAAGAAGCTAGTAGCTGATGTTTGGGGCGATAATTTAATTAAGAAGTTAACGCTTCCTAGGCTCTCTATTGACTACAATAACTGGATAGGTGGTGTTGATATTTATAATTAACTTTAAAGCTACTACACTACCTAGATTACTACTGTGCGCACTTAAATGCCCTTATTCTTCTAGGCGCTTAATACAGCCATAATTAACGCCTATATTATTAGCAAGAAGATCTTCTAAATATTAAGTAAGCCCTTCCTTTAAACCTATCGCCGCTTCTGTATACGATTGGCATGGAACCTTATTATTATAGGCAGTTGGTAGATGGGCATAAATAAGGAAGATATTAAGCGTTTTCTTTGTTTAATATTACTAAATTATAGGCAATATAAACCTGGTACTAGGCCTAGTTATAAAAATATTAAAATAAATTAAAAAAGCACCTATATTACTGCTAAAACCCCACTACCTATGATTTGACGGTGTAAAACGCGAACTTACCGCTATATTAAGTGCTATACGAAGAAGCAAGGCTATAAGAGCTTACCAATGTGCTAAATATGTAGATGGAAGTACGTGAGGAAGCTTATAGTAAAGACAAGGCAAATAGTATATGAATGTGAGGTTTGTAGGCTTCCTCTATACCTGCGGTACTTTAATGACTTTTATTTAGTAGGCAATAATTAGGTAACTATTTTTAATCCTTTACTTTCTTACGCCTCTAATATTGAGACTCCAGAGCTAATTAAGCTTTTACTATAGCGTCTATCCTTAAGCCCTCCTCTACTGCCTTTAAACGCGCCTCTATACTAAACAATTACTGATTGAACTGTTCTATTACCTGTAGCATCTAATCCACCTTATTTAACGTATATAATACGTCCTCCCTTATAACCTTAAGCTGATCCTTTACTGGTTTATCCTTATTAATATTAAGAACGCGTATAAAGCGTATAGGTGGGGAGGATTTGGGGGAGGACTCTAATAAAGGCTTTTCCTATATAATTAGCAGCTGGTTAATGGAGGAAGGAGAGGAACGTACAGCTATAACGTTATATATCACGGCTTCTTGCCCAACTTCCTTAAAAAAATATATTCAGTGTTTTTGTAGTGGTGGCCTCGGGCAGCATTTCGTCGGCATCGCAATATCGAGGTGTTTTGGTGGGGCTTGCTAATAAAATCACGCTAGCTAGGATGCCTGCAGCATGCTAACCCAAGCAGAAGCGCCCAAAGCGCCCAATACGAAAAGTGTCAAATGCCACACGAAGGGATACTCGCCTGCCTCGTCACCACGGAGAAATTCCGGCCGAACCTCAAAAAAGTGGGAAAGACTCGATGTATGCGTGAATGCTGTAAATCTAGCACCATTGCAGTGAGAGGTAAATTTTACGAAGTGATTCCTGCACTAAAGGAGGTTATAACAAGCTATCAGCATCCTAGCTTTTTCCCTGGCACTCCACTCCACATGTTTCAGCTGAGCCACAGAGATGATTGCTGCATTTCGGGCATGCGAGGCCTCCAGTAAAGAAGCAATACCAAATTATCCATGCCTTACAATGTCGACCCGTTTCATGGTAGGCTCTCTCGTATGGTTCAAGCTCTATGCTTAACTATTATTCCATCTGAGATTCCGTGCAAATAGGGCTGATTTCGCGACTTGTGCAACAAAGCTTGGAGAGGTATATAGCCTACTCAATCCCCAAGGGTTGTATGCTTTTCAAGCCTACTTCATTCGTTGAAGAATCTTTCCGGCTTGTCTTACCTCCTCTTCGCTCTCTCAACATGGCAAAAGTTGTCACAACACTCATGCTCTTAGTGTACCTCATCTCGACCTGCATTGCAGCCAACAATCGTCGTGATGATGATGAAAACATGCCAGGCCTCCACGGCAATGAATCCCTGAGAACAAAAGCACACATCGCCCATGGTACCGTTATTTCCATCGCCATCGTGCTTTTTTTTCCTCTTGGAGCAACAATAGTCCAACTATTTTCTACCAAGAACATTATATGGTGGCACATGGTCTGGCAAGTGACCGGAATGTTTATTCTCCTCGTTGGATTTGGCCTGGGATGCTGGCTTAGTTACCTGCACAACGAGGTGAGCGGAGATTTTATTGTTCTCTCAAGTCTATGAAAGGCTTACCTTACTCTGTAGCTTTGGAATCGAAGCCACGAAATCTTTGGCACCGTCCTCGTCGGCCTCTTCTTTCTACAACCTTTACTTGGTGTGCTCCACCATCACTACTTTACGTTGACTGGAAAGAAGAACTATAAGCATGCTTTGCACGTTTGGCTGGGCCGCATTCTGATAGCTTTGGGAATTATCAACGGCGGAATGGGCATAAAGCTTGCCGCTAACACAACGAGCGGGGGGATTGTCTACGGAGTTATTGCTGGCGTTGTCTTTGTCGTGTATGTTTGTGCTTGGTATTGGTCATATCGACGCAGGAGGGAAAGAGAAGATGCCCCAGAGCAATACTGAGTTACATGAGCGCGATTCGTACGTGCTGAAGTAATTTAATAATTTGAGATAAGTCTTCTGGAAGAGAGGTTTTCGCCAGTGATCTTTTTGGACTGGAGCCAATTTGGAGCCCCAGATTGGATCCGTTTCTGCATTGGATTTGGAGCTGTCGATTTTAAGGCTGGATTGGAGTGGATCTGACTTGGTCTGGCTCCTGGAGCTCCAGTTTACTAACCTAATAAGGCAGGGAGGCAGGGGGGTAGGCCGCTGAGGAGTCAGTGCTTAGTGTTGAGGCTGGGGTAGGCTTCTTGCGATCACGTGATAACTTCGCTTGTGTATAGATTCGTCCATGACCACCTTACTGTGGTAGTCTCCTTACGCACCACCATACACCTGCGCACCCGTGTAACCATACTTACTGCTTTAGTGTTTCCCTTCCTCGCCACCATAACAGCTAATATTACCCGCTACCTGGCTATTCCTGCGTCCGCCGACGTTATTCTCGCTCCTTCGACATGGATATGTGCCGCCACTAAAGGGTACATTTAATAATAAGGACATTGGCAAATCGGAAGGCGAGGAGCAGGACCCGGGAGGCAGAGCTCTCACCAAAGGAGCAAGCTAAGGCTCGCCTTGCGACCGCAGTTGCTGTGGAGGCTGCTGCTCAGGAGGAGGACTCCGCTGCGGATGAGGAAGCTTTGGCTGAGGGGGGGAGGCTATTGAGCACAACGGTGAGGTGGAGGATGAGGAACGAGAGGGCTGTAAGGTGGAGGGGAAGCCTCCTAATATCAATTGAGGTATAATATAGGCGATTTTATATATAATTTGGTAAGGTTCACTGCCTCTACTTTTAATCCTCACCACTATGATATTGCCAAGACTTTACCATATTAGGTTTAGCGGGTAGACTGGAGCTCCATGGAGCTCCAGGATCCAAATCTGGTTTCCATAGGGCTGGACTGGATCGATCCTCAAATCCAGTCCAGTCCAGTCCAAAAAGATCACTGGTTTTCGCTACTTACAAGGGCAATAATTATTGTATCAGACTGGCCCAGAGATGTATAGTTATGGGACTAGCGGGACTTAAAACTACAGTAAAAACTCCTTATAACGATAACGGTGTTATAACGATATACTCTATATTACGATCTACACCTCTTAATCAAGCCTTTTTTGGTGTAATATTACGATATTCTGACATTTGACGATATCGTAGGTAGCCCCACCAAAATCGCTATAAGGAGTTTTTAATTCGTCAGATTTGGCCTTTTCTCACCGTAAGTTCAGCGATCAATCTTTATCACACAACGATTAAAATCTATCAAAATAATACTCAGATCTTACTCTCCATACTTAATTATGTCTTATTTATTATGTCTAGATCTCAATATCCTTAAAGGCAACGTTGTTATGGATTCTCTGATTTTGAGCGTCAGAAAATACGCGCCTACCACACCCTTGCTTATTGAATACGTAGCGGAGCTCTACACCGGGCTAGATCGCAATGCAGAAACAGATGAAGAGGACTCCCAACAATCTTGAATTAAACTTAATAAGGCAATAGAGGCCTTGCAAAAGTTTCGTCTATATAAGGAGCAACAGGAGGATAGTAAGAGAGAGGTTATTACAACTCTATTGAGGCACGAGCGTCGAATCCAAGGACGACGACTCTAAAACACCAAGCAGACGACGATCAAATCGTTTTTTGGTGGAGCTGATCGCTCAATCATTACATAATTTTGACGTTTGTTGTGTTTTACATACAAAGTCTGAATACAACGATACCTTTGGTATAACGATACGGACGGCGTAAAAAACCGTATCGTTATAAAGAGTTTTTACTATAGGTATCATATAAAAGTAGTTTAGCGCCTGGGTTCTTTTATGGTATCCCCTTTTGCGTTGTTATGTGGTGGTACTTTGGGTCGGGCTCACCGTAGGTTACGTCCGGGTGGCCGTACCCGATCGCTCGCTGCTGTTTCCCGTCGGGGCGCCAAATACCTCTTGTAAAGTCTGTTAGTACTGAGGAAGCTTCTAAAAGCCCCTAAACCCCAACCTGGCTTGAGCCTCTCGGGTACCTGTGCAAGGCATTTTTGGGCTGTCTTATGGGTTGCGGCCGCCCGACGTTGGAGGCAACCTGCCTAACAGTCGCAGCACTGAGGGACTTGGAAACTCTGGAAAGCTCCTCATAACTCACCCTTTGTTCTGATAGCTCCCACAATTGTCAATCGAATAGCTAGTTATAAATTCTTGAATATCAGACTACTTGCATCCCTGGGACTTACCCATGCGACAAGAGCCTGCATCTAAGAAGAAATGCTTTTCAGGTGAGACCTAATATTCGCGGGCCGTGAGCTCTTCGTGAAGCGCGTTGTGGGCTCATGCGAAAATTCATTAAATAATAATTCTGGGGCGACTGTTCGGTTGAATTCCGGTTCAACTTGACTTTAGCCACAAAATTTTGATGATCCTCTGACCGCCCAAAAAACACGCTAGAGCTGGGCGCACTTTACCATATATACACTGTGAACCTGAAAAGGAGCCTCGAGCTCCTCATTTGAATTTGAAGGCTTCAGATTGCACACGTCCATGCAGAGCCACAGATGCGTGTCAAATCGGAAAGGAACGCGTTCTTTCTGCCGGACTTTCAGTTCAGATTCAATCTGACGCTTTTGCAACCGAACGACCCCTTAGATTGAATCTGAACTGAAAGTCCGGCAGAAAGAACGCGTTTCTTCCCGATTTGACACGCGTCTGTGCTCTACGGGTTGCACGGACGTGTGTAATCTGAAGTCTTCAGATTCAAATGAGGAGCTTCGAGCTCCTGATTAGAACTAACGCCAAGACCTCAATTTTAGCGTGTTTTTTGGGCGGTCAGAGGATCATCAAAATTTTGTGGCTGAAGTCAAGTAGAACTGGATTCAACCGAACAGTCTCAAAATCAGATTGGAGCTCCAGCCAGATCAACTCTATTCTGAAGGCCCTCATCCTGATCTGAACTTGCAACCGAACGACCCCTAAATCACTTGCTATATGAGAGGTATTTCTGACATTGCTTGAGGGCTCTCCGATTCATATACAGAGACTTACTTATGATGTTCCGTACAGCGGCTTGAAAAGAGGTTCGAATAGTAGAGCTCAAGGAAAGGAGAAATGTGTGGAGTTACGGCTGCGGAAATATCTGTCTTGTTAGGGGAATGTTTCACGACGCACGCCAAGATCAAATTTCCGTTCCGCTTCCCCTCTTTTTCGCCGATGGTACAAGCTCCTGCAACTCCATTTCAAGCCTCTCTAAGAGATTTAGTGGCTCTTGGCGGAGCACACCGTGGGCTTGGTAATTGGTGAATGACTCGCTGTGAACGTGGCAGAAGGTGGCCGTGTATTGAGGAGATACAGCAGATTTGAAAAGGGGCGATGTTTCTCAAGTCACTCTCAAGTATGCGTATTTTAGTGAATCTCTCCATCTCCATTGATGTATTCCCATCCCTTAACCCGTTGGGGTCCTTAGAGAATTTGCCACTGGATTTGATTGGGCATTGAACTGGGTTCTCTGACTAGCTGGTCCCTTATCGATAACCGTAGGACCCAAATCAACGGGTCAAGGGATAAATGCATTGAAAATTCAAATGGGTTACCGCCACAGATAGAAATGTTTCTTAATACTCTTAAGGAGCTTGCATTAAAAAGTTGACTAGTATCCTGTGCAGATCTGATACCCGCATATCGCTAGGTATTTTCAACAGTACATGAAGTAATTAAATTGAACAGGACCATCAACTGAATTTAGACCAAAACATCCCGCGTTCCTTGAGGAACGATTTGAAGTAGTGTTGAACGCACGATCAGGAATGAGAACTCTGTAGTATTGCAAGAGGCTCTGGAGCCTCACTATATACACCAGGTAGGTGGCAAATAGACTGACGACTACGTCGTCATTCAGTCGGTAATTGGTAATGGAAATAGGTAATGAGACATTCGATGAGACATGCGATGGTAAGTAGCGGGGTAGTGAGACATAGGGTTCTAGGCATCAAAAACAGTAGTGAGATGGTGGTAAGAAAGTCCGATTCAGGTCGACAAGTAGGTCTAATGGCCTGAAGCCTTGCCGAAGCGGACATGGTTGACCACGACCACTAAAACTTCATTAGTGTCCACTATATTTCATCTAAGAACAGAAACTCACCGAGACCAAGGCTCAAACAAAGAGTCGGCAAAACCCAGGAGCTGAAACCAAATTCGCCCAACGCTTCGGTGAGGGACATCAGACTAAGAAGGCAAAGTCCGAGACCGACCACGAAGTTTGCAGAGCTGCGGACGTAGTCACCAAGCTTCTTCGGCTTTTCGCTCAGCCATGCAAGAACTCCCATAATGATGAGAGTAAGACCAGCCTATCGATGAGTCAATATAACAGATCCGGAGCATAAAGGGTTCAAGGTGTTGAAAATTGGACGCTGAGCACTTACTGTAACAAAGAAGTAGATGAACACAAGTTGGAATACCCCGATCAGCTTCGTTGTTTCATCCTCTGGACTCGGTTTTACCCCGTCCTTGACCTTTGACTTGGGTGCCTCAATACTCAAACTTTCCAAAACGGTATTTTGCAACGCAAAAAAAATGTCGTTAAGCGCATTGTATCCTGCATTTACAGCCTCTTCGCTTGTATCGTTCCATGTGTTTGCAATCTCTACCAGTGCTGAGTTGACCTCATTCAGTGCGTCAGTGAAGTCGATACCTTTAGGTACCCAGTCGAAAACGTCGCTCCAGGCCGTGAAATTCACCTGATCGACAAACTCAGTGGAGGTGTCGTATGTTTGGTTGAAGTCAAAGGTAAGATCACTCGAAACTGCCTGGAGACCTTGAACAGCTTGACGCCAGACGACGAAATTTGACACGCCTTCGAGAACGAGGACGAGAGTGATGTGAAGGGGGAAGTGGAGGAAGGCCCATATCTGTTGCTTGATTGTACCGAAGTGAGTGTCTCGGAGGCGGTCAAAATAAAGCATATACAGAAAATAGATGATCAGCACAGCAGCGATGATCTGGCCCACAACTGAAGCAGTGAAGATGTAATAATTCTTCACAATTTTCGAGATTGCCTTGCAGACAACGATGATACCCTCTCCAAGAATGATCAGAGTTAAGAGACTCAGGCGTTCAATCAAATGTGTGCCCTTGAAGCTGATTATACGCCAGCGGCAGGAAACAGCCGTAGTGAGCAGTGTTTCTCCAATGGAGATGATGTACCAAGCAATGTAGATATTGCTAGTAGTGTAATCATTTCCTTTCGGGAATGCAGCCGTGAAAGCGCCGTAGAGGATGGCAGCAACGGTATACGATCCCATGACAAGCAGTAGAGGAAGTCTGGCGCTGCGATAATTCCGTGTAAAGTATAGGGTGGATCCATACTGAACGACAAGCACAAGCCTACTGACCATAAGAATAAGTGAGAAGGCTTTGGATGTGCTATAATCATTTGTCTCCTCGCCTGGTTTCCACTGTGGTCCCATTACGGCAAAGCCGACCATAGTACCAAAGTGAAGAGCTTTGCAAGCTCGCTCAAAAATGCTGTCGGTCGAGAAGCGCACGTCGTAGAGGGAGACTTGGTACCAGGTGAACCATAAGACACAGAAAAAACCAATATACGCGGATAGTGCTAGAAATGGGGTCAGTATAAATATGGTTAGCGAGAATGTGGAAAAAATAGGACATACACTTGTGATCATTGATGTCGAGAAGGCTGGTGAAAGTAGTAAGATTAGCTACGAAGAACAAATCGTAGAACAGCTCGCTCGTAGTGGCCTCTTCATGGCGATGGAATTCCGGAGTGTCATGGAGTTTCCCATCATTGTTTTGGAATGGGAGCACTTCCGTGTCGGTGTTCGTTTTGTTAAGTGATTGATCTGACCCTCCGAGGGGTGTCTGTTCTTCCTTCTTGCTGTGCTCTACATGTCTCAGTGGGCTGGCAATGAATTTGAGAGGCCCGTGATGATGACCCATAGTGAGAATCCGGATTTCGTAAATAAACAAGAAGAAAATCGAATGGTACCAGAAAAAGAAAAGAAAAGAAAAGTATGCAAATATAGAAGGACAGACTGCTCGTGGGAGGTAAAGAAGAAGAAAATGAACTGATTCCAAGGGTTATATATTTTTACATTGAAATGACTGTTGGGGTACGGCTGAGGATGCGTGAAGCCACATCATTGATCATCCATAAGCCGCGGCGTGTTTCTCGCCGGCGGAGACGCTCGATTAGTAAAGGCAACAATGGAGGAGATTCGGATCTGCTGTGTTGGCAGCATAACCATCCCAAAGATGTGTTAGAGGGTACGACTAAGCGACCATGCCACTTGAGGCCAATGCGTGCAGTAAGATCTACGCCCTTGTAAGGGAGATGCATTGCACAAGTCAGCTGTCAGATCCCAAAGATAGCCTTGCCGCCCCAAAATTGTGAGTGCCAAGCTAGCCAAGCCCCGCCGAGCCTCGCCGAGCTGTTCAATTGTCTTGGCTGGGGTTTAGTCAAGTTTCAAGGCTCAGCCTCAGTCGTAATACTCATTTTGGAGTGGTTTAATGGTCCGATTTCCCAGCTCGTGCGTGGATCTCCGCTGATCAACTTAGGATTCTCCATACGAAAGGATGTTCAAATGCTTGTTGCATTCCAGCTCTTCGGACAATTCCTGGGCGCTTCACTGTGCGCACTTAATAACTCCCTAGAATTGAATATCTTATCAAAAAACATCTTGAAAATCTGTTGAGCAAGTGGCTGAATGGCGTTGAAATATCGGTTTGCTTGTAGTGAATGTTCGGGAGCTAGGAAAAATTTGAATGCTTTCGGAAGTCGTGTACCACCCGCTCTTCTCTCTCTGCATGTTTCAATCTAAGTTCAAGGAAATGGACTTGTTAATACGGACTGCGGCTAAGGCCTAGAACCTGAGTATAATGGGTAATGGTATTATCCTTCCCTATAGCCGAGCAATCTCGGACTTCACTCTTACCAAGCTCTCAGGCTCATTACATGGTTCTGGCAGTCGTCCATGTGAATCCTTCCTCACAGAATAAGACCATGGAATATTCCAATATTTCCACAGCATTATCTACCCAGCCTTGCACTCGTCTCAGCTAGCATTCTTTTTTTATTTACAAATCTCAGTCCAGGCTACAAAGTTTGAAGCTAGTTTTTCAAGATTATTATTAAAAAAGAGGGCTTAATTATAAGGGATATAATTTATGTTACTATACGCCGTTAATTTTGACGAGTTTTCTGTTCTGTGGCCGGGGAGATTTTAAGCCGGTTGACCAGTAAGTCTTTGTTAAGTGGGAACGGCATAACCCGCCACATCTCCCAATTTAGCAGTAAATAAAACTATTTAGAGACAAGGGGTTTAGTAGAGAATATCGCACAGTCCGAAACATTATGCAAGCAACATAGGGTCTGTTGATTAAACAGAGCCCTGAGAGTCTTCGCCGTTGCATGAATTTCCAAAGTATTTCGGTCCTTCCTGGATATACACGCAACAGGTCGCATCAAATGAGTCCTTCTCGAAAGGAATGGCGAGGACAGTTTCTAGTGCCAATTTTTTGGTCCTTTTCCTCTTAGCATCATTGGATCCGTCACAGCTACAGGAATGGTGGGTTTTACGCTTCTTCCCTAAGTTTGTAGCCTCAACGTTACTAGACTTGTGAGACTACATAGCCCGAATATACCAGCAGAGTATGCTGACAGTGCTCCTCAGTAATATCACTTAGAGTAATACTAGGAAGCCAGTCCTGAAGCATAGAACCTGTAGTTTTTGAGGACGTTACTGCTCTACCCTCCAGGATCGGAATTATCTAGAGACCTCGGTCCCTGGTGTTTCATAACGGGTTGGTGTACGCATGGTCGCAAGAATGGAAAACTTATTCTCACTAGCTAATGTAAGATGAGTTCTCGGTCCCGTTAAAGTTTCGCTTGAAATGCTGAAGCCAGTCATAGATGGTTAGGGTTAGGAAAGTGTCGAAACTCGACTTAGTAGAATGTTGTTAGGCATGAGTTTCATACCCCCTGCCGACTAGTTTGGTGAAATTTTGTGTGTTTACTATTGTATTGTAGCTGTCCACTGCTGACTTAACTGAGAGGTCTAGTTTATGCCAGTGCTGGTGTTTATCACTATGTTTAAGGCGATTGTAGCGCATATTACGAGCTAAATCTCCGCGATGTACTAGAGAAAAGGCACAATCGAATATTTCAGACAGCGTAGTACAAGTTTATCCACTTTCCGAGCCCCCAGGCTGCGGTATTTCGAGAGGCGACATGAGTGTCTGGTATGCGTAGTCGGCCCAAGAAAAGTGCTGAATAGGCACCTCAAAACCACTTGTAACAGTTGTTCCAGGATGCAGGTGACACTGTCAATTATAGTGCTAGATGACATACAATAGGGTCCTCAGCGAGATAAGTCCTTACTGGGCAATACCATAGGGATATCATCGGATTCATAACGGTTTGGATCTATTGTAATCTATGCTTGCACCACTCTGCACGTTCTGTCCCTACTCAATGGGGCGATTGACGGATCGGAGACTCGCCAATGGCCCTGGAACATAATGGACAGAGGCCTGATAATGACAAGCGCTTGAATGGAAGGAAATGAAGACTGCAAGAAATCGTACCATACTATCCCTTGCATGGATAGGGTGCTATATTTTGTGGCCCGTGCGGGAGAGTTTTGGTTTGGTGATGCGGCAGAACGACTTACCGCATCACCAAACCAAA
>Ga0307507_10009476_pt1 | contig 12945 bp, 5 predicted proteins | sample 7_EM_MG_FD_207223 | JGI IMG/M metagenome (GOLD analysis project Ga0307507, IMG submission 207223) | Populus trichocarpa ectomycorrhiza microbial communities from riparian zone in the Pacific Northwest, United States - 7_EM | ecosystem: Host-associated > Plants > Roots > Unclassified | place... | reverse complement strand
ACCCGCAATAAGCCCGCAGGGGTCTGCTGCGAGGTCGCAGGCATCGCAGGGTGCAGCAGCACGCGAGGCACTAGCACCGCAGCCCGTACCCACAGAGCCACCGCAACAAAAGGTGGCGAAGCTGATTTAAAAACTAGATAACCTACTCCTTCTAAATGGCAAAGAACTCGAGCTTTAGGAGGAGCTTAAGGCAGAGGCTGGCAAGCTCTGCTTACCTCCATGAGTTACGGCCGATAATGATCACATTTAAAAGCTTATGGAAGCTGTTGCGGACTTAATTAAAAAACAAAACCAGCTAGTAAAGCCTCTGGCGCTAACGACCTATACTGCAGCTTTATAGGCAGGCCTCCCTCCCTAGATAGGCCTATAGCCGGTCCACGAAGTCCCCACGCGTCTAACCCGCGAACTTGTTATACGAAACCTAGGCGCGTCCCTACAGGACCGCAACCGCCCAATTAGCTAGATTGTAGAAGAGATTAACAAGAGTAGGAGCCTAGAGATTATAGGTAAGATATTGGCAGGGAGGAAGCTGCTAAGTAGAGATATTATAATAATAGCGGATACTGCCTAGACAAAGAAATAACTAGAGTGGGATAATAGATAGCTCTCCACTATTAGTCTAACGGCAGAAATAAACTATAGGAAGTTCCCTGTCATGGTCTATAGGATAAGAATTACATTAGTAGACTATAGTAAACAGGATGAAGCAATCCGCCAGATACTAGGGCAGAATAGACATCTTAGCAACAAAATTAAAATCCTCTATATACAGTGGCCGAAGAAGCCCTTGCGGCTAGGGAAAACAACTATATACCTTATTATTAATGTAGTGACCCCTGAATAAGCGAACACGCTTATAGACAAAGGGCTCCTTTTTTAGAGTAAGCTAAAGGATTTTGAACTTTATTATGGGGACTACTGGGTTACTTAGTGCTATAACTGTCAAAAGTATGGCTATATAGCCCGATCCTATAGCAGCTAAAAGAAATGCGGACTTTGCGCAGCGCTAGGATATAATAATAAATCCTATAGCTTCTGTAATAACCCTATAAAACATTAATGCGTAAACTGTAATCTAAGCCACCTGGCTTAGTTAAGCAGATATAAAGTACGGAGTAAGTAGGTAGATAGGGCCCGCCTAGCGTATATAATAAGACCAAAACGGTACGCAAGCTCTGTGAGCAGTATATCCTCCTACCTGCCACTTAACCGCGCCGGCAGTACCCCTAGTAGTACACTTAGCAGCACTATATAGAGTAGCGCCCTAATAAGCTTCTATAGGTTGGTTTTAATCCTAAGCACGCAGGGACCAGAGGAGCAGTTATGCATAGAAGGAATCTAGGTAGGGTAGGTTAGGCCTACTAGTGTAGTTACTGGGAAGCGCGGCCGTAGCGTCTCTGTAAGGGGTTTGAGAAATCTAATAGGCAGACCGCTGAATAGGCCGCGGGCCGCCTAGAATAATTAGGACATTATAGCATACCTTATATAGAATAACGAAGAACTATGAATACACTCTAAGTTATATAGTATAACATGCAGAAAAGCAAAGATAAGGTAATAATGCCGTTTATTACGGAAGCAACGTAGTAGGGGTATAAAATTCTAGCGATATAAGAACCGTGGCAGAACTAATAAGTAAACATAATATACTGCCTAAGTAGCTGCGGTTACTGGCCAGCCTACCTAAGGTGCTTTAGAAGCCGTGTGTACTTTTTAGTAAGTAGGCAAATCCTAATATTAAAGTAGTTAGTCTAGTACCCTTACCTAGATATAGCCTCCCTTATACTATAAACTGGAAACTATATAGTGCATATTTATAATATCTACTTGGCCGGCCTGGGAGGACTTAGAATAGTAAATTGGGAGTTGCCTATTTACTACCTTTTATAGCTACTTAACGAGCCAGGAGAGCATATAGTTATAGGAAACTTTAACCTACACTACTCTATCTAGGGTGGACCGCAGTGCCTTAAGTAATATAATATGGCGGATAACCTTATCCGTGTTACCTGTGAAGTATACCTATAGCTTTTTACCCCACTAGGGGTAGAAATATAGGAGGCTAAAGGGGCCGTAAGTATAATTGACCTAGCATTTAGATTAGTAAATATGGCATAGCACCTTATAAGCTGTAAAAAAGACGACCGGCTTAAAAGCGGCTCAGACTACTATTTAATTACAACACTTCTTGCCCTAGAGTCGCCTCCGCAAAGCCAGCAGCAATGGCAGCAGCGCTATAACTGGAAAAAGATGGATTGAGATGGGGTTGTAGCAGGCGTAGAGTACCTCCTGTAACTAGGCGCCCTTGCCACGGCTAAGGAAATTAAAGACTATATAACTAACCTTTTAGAGTTTTTAGAGGGCCTAGTTAAGAGAACAGTACTAGCAGCTAAGGATATGGTAGGCTACTCCTGCCCCTGGTAGACGTAGGATGTAAAGGAGGAGGTATAGGCAGCTAGGGTAGTAAGGCGGTAGGGGGTCTTAACAGAAGAGCTATAGATAATTAACCTATGCAAGAAGAATGTAATCTAGAGAGTAAAAACAGCACAGTTTTAACAAAGCGTCTATAAGGCCGTAACTAAGCCGAATGGCATCTAAAAGCTAGTCTATTGGGTAAAAGAGTGTAGCTATCTACTGCCTAAACCACCCGTAATCCTGTTGCTATGGAAAGTAAGAAATAAAGAAACAATTTAGGTAGCAGATATAATATAAGGGAAGGCTGACTTACTCTAGAAAAGGTTTTTCCCCTAAAAACCCAAAGCTGATATAAGCGATATAGAGGGGTACTAGTACCCCCTACCCGCAGAACAGCTCCCGTATATTAATAAGGATAACGTGTAAAGGGTAATAAGAGACCGCCTCCTGTATAGCGCCCCTAGGGCCGATGGTATCCTAAACGCCTTCTTTAAGGTATTAGGACAGCCGTTTGCTGAAGCGATGGCGGCCCTAATAAAGGCCTATTGGGAGAAGGCGTACTGGCCAAAAAAATTCCGCCAAGCCTATATGGTCGCTATTAGGAAGCAAGGAAAAGATAATTACTTGCTACTAAACGCCTGGAGACCTATAGCCCTACTAAGTATAGTAGGTAAAGTTATAGAAGCAGTTATAGCAGAATAGATACGTTGTATAGTGGAAGAGTATAATATGCTACTAGCCTACTAGATGGGAGCCTGGGAGAAGTAATTAATAGAGACAGCCCTAGACCTCTTAGTTAACTAAGTATAGATAGTTTGGCAGATAAAAGGCAATGTGGCGTCACTACTCTCCCTTAATATTACTGGAGCCTTTAATAGGGTAGTACGAAAGCGCCTATAGCATATACTATAGGTAAAGGGGATCCCAGAGGAGCTAGCTGCCTAGGTAGAAACCTTTATAACGGACAGATCTACAACGCTAGTACTCTTAGATTGGGAAACGGGGGAGTTCCTAATATCCGCAGGCATCCTGTAGGGGTCTCCCCTCTTACCTATTCTGTTCCTCTTCTATATAGCAGAGCTACTAGACCTCTGTAATAACCCATAGAAGAGACTAAGCGCCAGTGCATTTGTAGATAACACTAACTTACTTACGTACGGTCCGTTTATAGAGGAAAACTGCTAGATCCTAATGCGTGGCCATAACTACTGCCTTGACTGGGCGCGCCGCTATAGCGCTAGCTTCGCCCTAGAGAAGTATAAGCTTATATATCTATCTTGGAACCTAAAGCAGTTTAATATATAGGCCCCTCTCCCCTTATTGGGGGTAGAGACTAAGCCTAAGGCCTTAATGCGCATTTTAGGTGTCTGGCTTGACCTATGGCTAAACTGGGGGGCACATGTAAAGGAGATATAAAAGAAGATGAAAACGTATACGAACGCCCTACTGCGGACAATAGCCTCAATATGGGGAGCTACCTTTGTATGGGTAAGGCAGATTTATAACGCCGTAATCTGGCCCGCTATTGCCTACGGAGTAGCAATCTGGCATACGCCTACCCTAATTAAAGGTCCTAAAAGCACTAAACCTATAGGCCCAGCTGTAAAGCTAGCTAAGATTTAAAATAAGTGCCTAAGAGTAATAGTAGGGGCATATAAGGCAACTCCTACCTTAGTTCTCAAAACTAAAACCTCTATACCCCCGCTAGATCTCTACCTAAATAAAAGACTCGCAAACTTTAGGTTTAGGCATAAAGAAAAGTTAGTTACGGAGGCTTGCGTATAAATACGGGGGAAACTAGCCTAAAGATAAAGATAAAGATAGGGTTAAAACCAAAACGGAAATATATATATAGAGGGAGAGAAACGGACCCAGTGGGTAGAGGAGTGGAGGTAGTAAAAATAAAGGATAGAGATGCCGCTTCTAGTAAGCTGGAAGAGAAGATAGGGAGCTAATTGGCCGAAATGGGGACTTATAGGGGTAGGGCCACCGTTAGAAGAACCGCTAAAGATATATAAGGAGCTTAAGAAAGCAGAAAGCTCAGTTTTAACGCAGATATAGACGGGATAGATAGGGCTAGCGGCCTTCCTAAATAAGGCTAGGGTACCAGACTTTCCCTCCCCTATATGCCAGTACGGCCAAGCCGAAGAGATGGCGTTATATATTATAGCCTACTGCCCCCAGTTCGCAGAGCAGAGGTAAGGGCTAGCGGTAGGCCGCCTAGAGGTTAAAAAACTAGCTAGTATGGCTAAGGGAGCGAAACGGCTCGCAAGATGGTTCCTATAACTGCAGGTCCTACCGCAGTTCCACTATGCGGAGGAGCTCCTGCGAGAGGAGGAAGAGAAAGAAAGGGGAGTAAGTAGGCTAGCTAGGTAAGAGGCTTGCTGAATAGAAGGAGTAGGCGTCTGCAGACGCCTTTTTGATACTTATAGGCTGCGAAGTAGACGGCAGAGAGTGTATAATAGGCCAAAGAGGGGGTTTTTTGTCCCGTATCGGGTTTTCCCATTATGTAAAATAGGAGTACCGCATGGCCACAGAGCTAAATCGGTGTAAGATCAATAAATAAATAATATTTATAAACTTATTACTACTAGGTAAGTTAACTACAAAGTTAATTAAGATATCGCGCTATCTTTGCATTGGGATTGGTAGTGGTTAAAGTACTCCTTACTTTTTTATATAAGAGGTTTTTCTATACACGTACATCCTATATACTTAAACGTATTTCTATACGTAGTTGTGCATTATAGGCCAGTAATATACTTATTAAACGATCTTATAGGTCTTTGCACGGCTAGGATATCCTACTATAGGGGAGTTGTGTATAAATTTAAGTATCTTAAATTGTAAAGGTTCGGAATTTAGAACTACTATCTTCTATTAATAGTATAATTGATTATTTTAAATTTCGCATTTAGCAAGTGTAATATCCTTATACTGTCGTTTTCTAGTTTAGATCGCCTTTATTACATCTACTATCTATATATTATTCTTATATTTATATTTTATTAGCTTATCAATTTCTATTTCCTATTTATTGACTTCTAATTTATTCCTATTAAGTTCCGTATCTAGAAATATAGGACATAGTTTTTTAAAACGTTTAGGGGGCAGTAAGATCTATAATTAATTTATAATCCGTTTATCTAAGGCGTTTATAGGTAAGTCCTATAATCGTCATATTAATGCGTTAGGCTTTTAATTGAGTTTGCCCGGTTAATATATAATCTTAAAGTTGAATTATAAGAGGTATTCGGCCCAACGAATTTGGCGCTGTGTTAATTATTTTATAGTTATAAAGTATTACAGGTTCTTATGGTCCGTTAATACGCGTATTAGAAATAACAATCCTTCTAGCTTGGGACGCTATTGTTTAAAGTATCTAACAATCATAAGCAGTTCCTTATTGTATATCTTATAGTTTAATTCGGTAGGGGTGAGTTTTTAGGAGAGAAAGGCTACTGGACGTAGTTCGCCATTCTTATTATATTGCGATAACACTCCCCCTAGCGCATGATCTAATAAATCCGTTTTAATAATATATTTAAGGTTAGGGTTAAAGTAAGTAAGAATTAAAGCAGTTATAAAGCGATGTTTTAAGTTATTAAAAGCTCATTTACATCTAGCGGTCTATTTAAATTTTAAAATTTTCTTTATTAGGTTTACTAACAGCTAAGTAACTTCTAAAAAGTAGTTAATAAATTGTTAATAGAAATTTGCAAATCCTAGAAATCCTTAAATATTCTATATATTGCTAGGGCTTTCCTAGTTTATAATCGCAGTGACTTTTTTGGGGTTTATTTTAATTCCATTATAGGATATAATTAAGCCTAAGTATATAACCTTAGACGCGTAGAACTTGTATTTCTTAATATTATATTATAAGCCCGCGTCTTATAAGCGTTTAAGGACCATTTTAATGTGTTTTTAATATTTAGAAAGTAAGGATAAGTAAATTAAGATATTGTTAATATACGCGGTAATAAATATATTAAGGAATTTATAAAGCGTATTATTAATATATTACTAAAATATACTGGGACCGTTCTTTACGCTAAATAGTATTATTAGGTATTTAAAGAGTCCCTATTATATATAAAAGGCTATATACTTCTTATCTCCCTTATATATATGAATTTTATTAAAGGCAGCGATTATATTAAGCTTTATAAAGTACCGTGCCTTTACTAATTAGTTAAGCGTCTCTCAAATTAAGGGAATTAGATATTGGTTTTAAATTATAATTATATTTAAAGCTTAATAATTAATATAGAATCTTAAGCCTCCTCCTGGTTTTTTAATAAATAGTATGGGTAAGGTAAATAAAGATTAACTAGGGCAAATAAATCCTTTTTCTAGATGCTTGTTAAGGTATTATTGCATTATAAGCAGTTCTTCTTATAATATACCGTATAGCGAACCAAACTTTAGTGTTATGCTAGGCTTAAGTTCTATCTTAAAATTATACTTCTCTTAGTATAGGGCTAGTTAGTCTATAAATTATTTTTTAAACTTATTAATTAGGTTATAGTACTCTTTAGGTATAAAAGGTTAAGAATTAGGATACTATTTTGGTTCTAGTGCTTTCTTAATATCTTCTATAGTTATAGTAAAGATTTTATAATCTTGTCTTTTTGCTAATAAGATAAAAGGCATGGCCTGTATTATATAGATTTTAAAAGGGTTTAATATAACATCTTTGTATTCTTTACCATAATTAGTAGTTATAGATTTATTGTGTTAGCTTAAGGTTCGTAGCAAGGGTAATTTATATTATATTAAATTTAAATAGTTATATGCATGTTTGTAGGGCAAATGGTTTTTTAAGTAATAACTTTAGTAGTAAGTTATATAGAACTTTAGTGTTTCTTTAACCTAGCTAATTAAAGGGTTGTGTTATTTCAGCTATTTATATCTAAGTATTATCTTATAGTGCTTTAAGGGTGTTACAAATAGGGGAATATATTTAAGGTATTTACTTATCTACAATTTTATAAGAGCGTAGTATGTTATTTCGCTATATATTAAGGGTTTACTATTAAAGCCTTATAGGCCTTAGGGCTCGTCAAGTTTCTTTAAATTTAGGTATTAAGTTTTCGCGTAGTTTATATTAATAAAGCCCATACTAGTAACTCTGCTATCTATAAGAATTTATACTTCTTTCTATTTTCCAAGTATTTAAATTTCGCTAAGTATATTAAGGGAGTTGTGTTATATATTAGCGCTAGAAGAGCCTAGATACTTATACTCTTCCACTTTTTATCCTAAGGCGCGACTTGGCCCTAGGATAATTTATTTTCTAAGTTAACCAAAGGCGAGGTGCTTTATAACATCTAAGTATAATTTATAGCGTAGGTATAATTTAAGGAATAAGTACGGCTTAAAGAATGGGTATAATTTAAGGATTAGGTACGACTTAAGGATCGGGAGGAACTATAGCGGATTTTTTTAAAAGGGTAAGTTCGGCAATGTTTTTAAATATATCCTTTTTTACTATATCCAAAACATTCTCTATTTATGGCTCGTGTTCTTCATTTATTAATTCCTAAGAGTGTATAGGATTGGGTGGCATTAAGGTCCATAGGGTTATACATAGGGCTTTTAGGTCTTAGAGAAGGATCGCGCCTTAAAGCATATACTAGTTTTAAGGAGTTTTAAACGCGAGGTATAGTTAACTTTAGAGAATAAGTCTGTTTGTTATATTAAAGGTCTTTATTAATTTATTAATATATTATAGCAAATTCAGATAGGTTTTTTAGCAGTTCTCTACCTACTAATTGGGCTCTAATCTCATCCAAAATAGCTTATTAAAGGGCAGTAACTCTAGCGGCTTTATTCTAATCCAGTTCGCTAATAAGGCCTAAAAATTCTAAAAAGAAGCTAGTAAAGTCTTAGTTCCATTATTATAGGTTTTTAAGTTTAGTAACAGCTGTATATTTATAGCTGGCGTTATTGTACATTTATTCTAGTAGAGAGATAAAGGTTTCAAAATTAATAAAAGTGCCGTTGCGGAAGAATAGATCTATGGTTTATACGGCGTCCTTACTTAAATAAGACATTCTATAGCTAACCTTACTAGCCTTAGTAGGGTATTAATTATTATTATTATTATTCATTGCTTAACGTCCGATTCGGATCCCTGTTAGGCCCACGCGGACTACTCCTTATATATATATAGGGAGAAAACTCTATTTGAGAAAACCCCGTGATCCATCTCCCCGCCTTTTAGGGCTCGCTTATAAGTCGCCTGCGAGTTACCAGTGGTGCTCTACTACCTTACTTTTTAACCTCCTTGGGAACCACTGCTGCCGTAACAAACCTATGGACGCGCTAGTATTACACACTGTACTCTACTCCTGTAGAGTTATTAGGGGGCGCCTGTTACTCGCCCCTTTGCCTTCTATTGCTATTTCCTTTGCAACCCGGAACTGGTCTAGCACATTTTGGCCAATAAGCCACCGGGTAGCCGCCTTGAGGCCTTTCTGTATTAAGAGCAGTGTATTATAGTTTTCTGTGCCAGCTGCTGAGAGCATTGCTTCTCGGCCGGTGCGTAAGGGGCATAACAGTATTACGTGTTTTGGTGTCTGTCTTGGCCAGCCACATTCTAGGGTATTAATTATAGTTTATTAAGAGTTTAAGATGGAGCTTAGTTATAAAGGGATGTAGGTTATTTTAGTTTCCATTAAACATTAGGGGATTAGGGAGCTTTTTAGATTTTATAGTAGGTACTAGGTTCGCTATAGGTATAGGTTAAGCTACTATTACTAGTTTAGTATTTACATTTAACGCATTAGGTTTAGGTACTATTATTTTAATTTTATTTATAGGTGTTGCCATTAGGGTCTATAACGTAAATACCTTAACGTTACGGAGTTCTTTGCGGAGTGCTTCTATTAATTGCTAGTACTAGGCTTCCAGTGCAGCCTACTGCTAAGCTAAGGCGTCCATAAAGGACTATTGTATTATAGTTAACTGTTCCCTAACTAGGGTTATAATACTTATGGTTATTAAAAGGGATTTAGGTTCGTTTGCTATTTTAATAATAGTTATTTTAACGCAACGTAATATAAGGGCGCGAAGAGGCTTTAGGGAAGATTTAAAGGAACAATATAAATTCTATCTAAATCTAAGGGTATATAGCTCTTGTAGAGTATAAGACGTTGTGTAAAGAAAAGAAAGGAATACAGGAAACTTGTAACTAAATATTCGTGGTCTTGGCAGCAGACGCGTAGGCACAAGCCCACACGGATTTTAATAGGTTTTAACCAAATTCTATTACGTTAGTAGAATTTAATAGAGACTAGTGGAAATTAATCAAGTTAGCGGAATTTAGCAGAATTTAATTAACTTGGTAAAATTTGGCAGAATTTGATTAAAGCGTCAGAATTTATCTGTTGAGTGTTTCACCGAGACATTCCTACTATAACTGGGCTAGTCCTGTTACAATGACCTAAATAGGCAAAAGGCCCTACTGCTGCTTTTAGCAGTTCTTGCACCTAAGCATTAAGACTTATTGGAAGATATAAGATAAAGACTCTATTTATAACTCTGCTTAGTTATTTACATAATATAGAAACTGTGGTGCGCTGTAGCCTATGCCATACCCTAGTAATAGTGATCTTTTTGGACTGGGTTAATCTTGGATCTCTATAGTAGAGCCATAGTTTGACTGGACTGGATCCTATCGATTTAATTAGTTAGATAGAGTGGATTTAAAGCCATAGAGCTCTTAGAGCTTTAATTCTCTAACCCAATTCGGGTAGGTGTAATATTAGAGTAAGCCAATTAACGACTAAGGATGAGCTTTAATTTTATAATTGGGTGTACAAACTATACAATCTAAAAACTTTGGTATATGTAACTGTCGTTCCTTCTACCCCCGCCGTTGCTATTATCGTTATTGCTTTGATTAATTTATCCTCATCTTTTTTCTTACTGCCACTATGGATTGATATTTATTAACCCAATTGCCTTCTATATCTAAAGCTTATAAACGCCTTAAGATGACTTATTAGGAATACAACGACCTATTGCTAATTAATTGCTTTAAGGAATATATTGCTACCAACCGCGTACTCCTTGCTAAGAATTAACACTTTAACGTCTTATAATACTGGTAGGATCACTATAAGAGCCAGCCAGATCTTACTTAATTTATGCTTAATATATTGGCCGTGCCTCCTATAAGCGATAAATGTGAGCAACTCTTTAGCAGCTGTAAGATCCTTCTTAGTAACTAGCGTTCCTAATTATAAATAAGTATGATTAAGCAAATGAGGTTCTTTGGCATTTATATAGGCCACCGCTAAAACGTATATTTGATAATAAGGAAGTAGATAAGTTGGTAGGAGAGCCTTACAAAAGGGTGCCGCTTAAGGAAGCAGCAAAGGCCCGACTTGCTACTACTGTTGCCGTAGAGGCAGCTACTTAGGTAGAGGACAACGTAACTAATAAGGAGGAAGAGAAGCTAGATAAGCAATATGTGGTTATTAAGATTAACTACAAGAATAAGGTTATTGGTAAGGTATAATATAGGTAGCTTTAGTAAGTTATTCTACATCTACCCTTCCTTTTGTAATACTACGCTGACGCCAAGCCTTTCTATATTTAGTATATAAATGCACTGGAGCTCTATAGAGCTCCTAGAGCCAAACAATTTACTAGCTGGATGGAGTGGATCTAAGCTCAGATCCACTCCACTCCAGTCTAAAAAGATCACTGCCTAGTAATACAACACCCAGCCAGTCACCTCATTAAGGGCCTCAATTACACCATTATACAGTAATGTTTTGCCATCTTTAACGCAGCCCTCTAATAATACTTATCATAAGCCACCCAAAACGCGCAATAAGCCTTGTTAATGGTGTCGTCGGTTAACCCCTGGTTGTAACGGAACCTTATAGCAGGAACTACAGTGGGTTCTATTATTGGGCTAGGTATATAGGTAAGAACAAAACAATAATGTAATAATAACTAGTAGAGTGGTTGCCTAACAGATTAACTCCAATTATATTCTAAGATTTACTATAAGGAGAGAACTATCTATGGTAGGGACTAAGGTCCTTTAAATACACAACCGTACTCCTAAGAAATCCTCTCTTATACGTAAGGTATGTGTTATACGTGTTATATATAGACGTATACTGCGTATACTCCATATACCGCGTATAACATTATGTAACTTGCTTACTATTCCTTGTCACATAGTTCCACCAGATCTATTCTAGACTGTGCCTGTATTAACTAACTAGCTTTCTACAACTCTTCCCCAAGTAGTTATAATATTATACTTAAAGCGTCCGTAACACTATCTCCCTCCTCTTTATCTTTATTTTTAAAGATTCCTAATATCTCCAAGTTATCCACTAGAGGTGTAATGTCCGTTTAATTAGTCTGGTTAATATCCTTGCTTATTATACCTAAAGCTTCTTCTTCTTTATAAGCGCAACGTTATGCTCGCACCGTGGCTGCTATACTGTTGCTTGGTGAGATAATATCGTCTCCGTATTCTTATTGTGCGAAAGTAGGGTTAGTGTGTATTATAATAGCGAGTCCTTTGTTTTAACAACCCTTATCTTGCTTAGAGTGCACTAAAGCAAACGTTTAATTATCCTGCGATATTTGCTCTGTTTTTAACGCTAAGTATACGCGTCCTATAACTCTTAATAGTCTTCTAGTTCCCTAAGTAACTTATTATAGGGTCTCGTGTTTAATCTGCCACTGTAAAGCTTAATGGTAAGCTCTTAAGCGCCTTAGATAAGCTTTGTTATTTGTAGGAAGTGAAGCAGAAGGCTATAGCTACTTAACAGCGTGCCCTTAAAGCCTGTCTATTGGCCTCTGCCCGTCTTTTTCGTCTTAAGAAAGTGCGTAAGAAGGTCCATTTTAAGAAGTGGAAACTTGTTTAACAGGGTTTGTCTAAGCTAGGTAATAAAAGAACTAGCTTTCCTCCTATAAGGGAAACAACTCCAAGTAGCTTAGCAATTGCTTCTCTTAGGTCCCCCTTAGGTGACTTATTCTTTGGCAATCCTTCTTTATTAATATTGCCTAACCTGCTTTCTTCTAATACTCCCATACCTTTCCTATAGCGTTCTCTAGGTTGCTTAGTAGTTTCTAGGTAGTCTTACTATAGCCTATCTACTTTACTTTATACTACGTTTTGTTATCTACATCCTTGTAACTAATAATCTTTAAAACTTACTATTTGTCTTCCTTTTGTCCTCTATATGTGTCTACTTTGTAGACTGGTAGCTTAATATTCCCGTATACTAGCTCTAGTATTACAACATATTATATAGGGTAGATTTTCATTTTGGCTAGTAGGTTTAACTTATATATAACTAATAAAATTCTTTGCTTAATTTTAAAAGGTCCTAGTCTAATATAGTCTAACTTCTTACTTAGTCATCAACTCTTAAAATTTTTGTATAGTAGCTATACTTTATCTCCCTCCTTAAGATCTGGTCCCTTAGATCTCTTAGCATTATAGTACCTTTTTATTTGTTCTTATACTAGTTTAGCTGTTTCTTTAAG
>Ga0307507_10009475_pt1 | contig 12947 bp, 7 predicted proteins | sample 7_EM_MG_FD_207223 | JGI IMG/M metagenome (GOLD analysis project Ga0307507, IMG submission 207223) | Populus trichocarpa ectomycorrhiza microbial communities from riparian zone in the Pacific Northwest, United States - 7_EM | ecosystem: Host-associated > Plants > Roots > Unclassified | place... | reverse complement strand
TCACTCTACCTAAACAGATCCTTTACAAGCACAACATTAGAGATAGAAACTTGGAATGCAGTCTTTGTAAACTTCAGAATCTCTTTAGCAGTGGGATTTCTTTTTCTTTAAAGATATAAAAAAAAATCATTAATGCCTTCCATTAAACTTTGAGACTTGAAATAAAATATAAATTAGCCCTTTGGTACATCTCACAAGTTACAGGTATCATTATACACACTTGAACAACCCTAAATGATTCCCTTGCTTTTGTTTACCTCTCAATTTTTAAGAATAGAGACCCACATAATTCTCTTATTCCTCTTACAATGAAACCCTAAAAATTTTACAAGTTTAGCCCACGTGCATTGATGGTGATACTCCCTAATAAGTATTAAGGCTATCACAATGCCATGCGTGACTTTAGCTATGGTCCATTATGTAGAAAACTTGTTCACAAAAACCCCAGTCACCTCCCGCCAGAGCAATCAAGTAAGAAGGCATAAGAAGAAAATGAATAGAACACATTCGCAGAGAAAAGGAAGGGTGCAAAGCATGGGAACCAGTGGAAGAAGCCCGACTGATGACAAAAGACTTGATTGTTTATTTCTTTCCAAAGAAGGTAGCTAATCACCTTGCTACTGTTTAAATAGTTTGTACTTTCTAGTACACTGTTAAACTCATATCTGAGTTCTAGTATCCAACTGAAAGATGAACTCGTGCACTATAGAATGGTATGCTATAATTTGTCCTCAAGTTTTCATCAGAATGAATTGAAAGAGAAGAAAAAACAGAAAGTTTGGATTTTATTAGAGTGAGCTTGCCTACCGTCAACACAACTATGGCAGTGGTTGCAGTGAATATAGTCTGGCCATGTCCTTCTGGAAGATCATGAACCGATTGTAGCGCAAGGGCAAAAGCCATGGCCCCTCGAAGTCCTACTCACACCAGTGATTCATTAAACCTAACAAAAATTAAAAATAGAGAGGATTTATGGAATCAGAGAATACTGCTCTTCCTACCACTGTACCAAAGCGCTTTCTGATGTTTTACAGGTATTTGACGTGGTGCAGGTCGAACCAAATTGACTAAATATGCACAAGAAAAGACATTCGCTGCCCTACAAAAAAATTTGCATAACCAATTACAGTTCCAAGAGACAGGATAGCATGTACAGCAGGGTTTCGTAAACATTAATGCCAGAAAAAGGAAACTAAAAGCCATCAGATTGGTAAGATAACAGAGGTAGAATGATCAACATCTTTATTTGAGGTGAAAGTAAATGCAGCATTCATACCTTGCAACTCCAATAAATATCTGAGATGGTCATAAAGTTAAGGAATAACAACACAAACTGTTACTTTAAAAGAGTTGCTCCAACATAGATTTTTGATGAATCAAAAAAGGATACAATTGAGAAAAAAATAAATCCAACATGGGACCAACTATGCTGTTCCATCGCAATATCAAATCCCATGTATATAAATCTGCAAATTAGGCATACAAGTCAATCGAGGTGCAATATAGGAGGAAAATAGAAGTAATTCAACCACTCAATATGGGAAAGATAACAAATATTCCCTTACACAAATGTCTCAGCTAGTGATGATATCAGGTGGAAAAATGCAGAAACAAATCGCTGTGAATTTTCTGACAAATTTGAGTAGGTATAATGCTTCATGACCTAAAAGGAAAAAATATACAAATGTATTTCCATGTCTATGCTCCAATAATCATAAGTCGTTGTATGGTAAATATATTTAAATGTCCACTTACAATTCCAGTGAACAATATGGACACTATACCAGTGAGGCCAAGACCTTCTGCAAGCATGTACCTAGAATGAAAGTTTAACATTAAATTGCACCAAAATCTAGAACGAGGAAACATGATACTGAACATGAAAGAGAGCGAAGAATCAAGCTTACGAAAAATATGGAAAAAGGACAAAAAGGCAGCATTCCAAGTTTTGCAGACTGAAAAGAGAATGACATATCGATTTTAATCAGGATTTTTATGTAACTCAGTAAATCAAACAAAACATACATAAAAATATATAAAGAAATACTCACTTGTCAATATCCAAACCAGCATACTTGAAAAGGTTCAAGGAATTAAGGTTTGACAATACATTTGAGCATGCAAAAGTTGACAGATTAAAAGCACTTGCTTCACAAACACAAAGACATGTGTGCGCAAAGATAGAACGAAAAGGATATCAATGCAGAAATAAATCCAACTCCCACACCTGTAAAGAAGTATGTAGGGCATTGTTAGTAATGTTGATGTGAACATAAAAGTGACGTGGTAATATCAAAATCAGAAAAACCAGAATTGATGAAAAATCATTTCAAGGAAAGAAACTTGTTATTGTGATATCAATAATGCAGATATTGGCTGTATTTTGATAAGAGAAATAATGCACATAATGAAAGACCCAATAAAGAACCTGCAAGCATCTTCTTAGAAAGTTGATAAACTGTGAGTTTGAAATAAGAGGCACCCTGTAGAGTGTTCTAAAGTGGGTACTTTTTTGAAGTCGGCTAATATTTGCATTTCAAATTTTAAATGTAAGTGATCACAAAAATTATGTTTTTCTGATGCAGTGTGATGAATGCATTTTATGAGACCAACCTGCAGACAATGAGCCAACAAAGGTTTCAAGAAACCTAAAGACCACCATGAAGAAATTCTGTCCAGGTGCATGACTTTTTAACGAGGACATTGTTCTGCATAGCAAAATACTGCTTAATTTAAAGCAGTTCATGGACTATTTTATCTGCTGAAATCAAATGCACAAGCTTTGAGTACCTGTACAAGGATATTGCCATCTACCAGTTGGACAGCATGCAAAAGAGAGCCACAGAATCCAGTAAATACAGGCTTAAGCAAAAAATTTAAACTACAATTCCATAGCAATAAAAACTTACAGCGTCATTCAAGACAGATTCTCCAAACACCAAAGCATAAAGGTTCGTATCTATGCCAAGTTCCTGCAAAGAGCATCAAACATAGACCGTTAATTTAAATATCAAGGGAAATGACAGACAGTGAATCAAATTTGAAAGTTAGATACAGATTTCATGGCATTCAGCTCATATTTCAAAAATTAGTGACAAAATGGGCAAATATGAGTGGATCAACATTAAAGTGAGATAATGGACAAACTCTCTCTCTCTCTCTCTCGTGTAAAGCATTTTAGAACAGTTATCAAAACACATACACCAGGTCTCTATACACATATCAAAAGCTACCTCAAGCACTTGTGCAGTCATCAAAATCAAGAAAAACTTGAAGCCTTTGAATCATAAGCATTACAATTTTAATTGAATTTTCTTTGCTCCTTTTCGCATAAGGAATGGTGCCATCTTACCTCTTAGAAATACCCTGGATATTCTCAAGTAAGCATGCAAGTCAGGCCATGCATCAAGCCCATCAAACATGTTCTTGGATTAAAGGAAACCAAAAGATGGTCTTTTCCAAATAGACACGGATACTATTGAAATGTTAGAAATTTAACTCAACTGAGCCCTGATCCAAATAGTTGACAACATTTTTTTTTTGTCACCAGGGAGGCTCAGACCTGAGCTGGATGGAAGATAAATACAGAACACCAATTGAGCTAGAGCTCATTGGCAGTTGGCAGTCGATCCCAAGAGTTCCTTTTCTCTATCCTGCTCAATTTAAGGCCATATATAATTGAAGATGTTAAAAAATGCAATCCTCTCATATTTCCAGCCAAGTCAATTTTGGTTAACTCTTATTCTTTTTACTCTTTCAGCTAAAGTACAATCAATTCTTCTCCATCACTGTAAAGGTCTATGACACGTACAGCAAAACCATCTTACATCACATTGTCTTAACTCTTCCTCAATTTTTTGTAACCTCTACTTTTCTGGCATTTATGCTGTACTCAACTTTTTTCAAATACAACGAAGGTATAGTACTGTTTGCAGTTCCATCACAATAGTTTAATGCGGCCTGTGATTTCTGTATCACCCAATATTCTATGACATAAAGTATAGTTATCGTATTGCTATCCAATGAAAAATCAACTTCAACCTTCATGATCAATCCACCGTTTCATCCAACCAGCTACAACTCTATGATTAATATTTTTCTCATCCTGTCCTTCCTTAGAATCATAAATCCAGGACTCAAAAAATGATTGTTATTAGGTATTTCTTAACAATCTGTTTTGCCATATCTCCATCCTTGATCCTGGACTTTTCAAATTTGCACACATATATATTCTGCATATTCTGTTTTAATGCTTTTTACGGCTCCTCTATAATCATAAAATTTCCAAATAATGTTATTATTTGAATCCACAAGTAGATACAAAATTATTGAACCTGTTCTATTTAAACTTCCCTTGGCAACGGGCGGCTACCCATGTACATATTCCAGGAACTTAGGTCCTGATCAGATGTTTATCTATCACAATTCAACAGTCATTTCTACCACCTGGTTTTTATTGTATTAGCGCAAACATGTCCAGTCTCTTGCCATTGGAAATGGCATGATACCAAAAACTAGGAAATAGAAGAAGAAGACAAAAAAATGCCAAATACAGAATGAGATAAAACATGTGTAGGATACCAATAATGCATTTTGTCAACATCTTCTTGTACTGTATTCTGTAACATGATGATTGCATTAATCAATTTTCTCATTTCAGTTGCATAAGATGACTAAAACTTTAAAATGTTGATTCCAATACCGCATGAATTCTTTAGCTTAACCATGCAATGGATAGACAGACAGATAAGTGAAACTGAACACACCTGGAATATGGACAGAACAGTAACAGGATCGGTTGCTGATATAAGAGCACCAAACATCAGACATTCAACAAATGGAAGTCTGTAAGTGAGGTAAATAAGACCGCCAAGGTAACTGAAGGAGAAAACAGTTAGAAGAGGAGTCAACGAAGGAATATGCATAATTTTCGGGAGTGATTGGGAAAAACAGAAATACTTACACTAGAACACCTGTAACAACAGAAGCTATAAAAGTTCCTAATATGGAAAATGTGACAATGGCTCCAAAGTTAGAGAAGAATGGTTTCTGCAAAGAGCAAATAACTGAGTGACCATCTAAATTCGGTGTATAAAACATAAGCATCTCAATTAAAATAAAATAAAATGGAGCAAGTGACATACAGGTGATAGACTGAATCCTGACTGAGTAGAACAAAAAAATGTTAAGGAATATAAGGAGATGATACATAGAAAGGAAAGACAAAGAAATAAAACCCGCGTTGGTTAGTAAGGATATAATATGATGGGAGGAAGCAAGAAAAGGAAGAAAAACTCCTCATGGAAATTAAACCATGCCCTGTAGGGAAAAAGAAGAAGAAGAAGAAGAACACCAGTTATTAAGGATGGATGGATTTATGATCATCAACTTTCTGGGAAAGGAGAAATAGGAAAATGAACCTGATGCTTGTTTCAGTGTTAGAGATGTTAGCAAGTGCACCAACAATTAAACCTGGAGGGGACGGACCAACAAACATTCTATCAGCTAAGCTAATATGATTTCACTTGATTTGATAAAGACAGATTTGGAGTAATAAATAGATTAAAATACCAATGAGAAGAGAAGCGCTGGCCTCAGGCAGGTAATAGAATCTGTGACGACGAAGAACATGACCAAGGACGAAGGAGAGGACGAGCATCATGATCTGGAGGAGTATGCCAACTCCTGCTGCTTGCTGCTCCTTTCCTGGATGCGATTGCGAATCTCCTCCTCCTCCTGCCGGTGATATCTGCATTTGCATCAATTCCTCCACTACAGTCGACATTTTTTTTACTTTAAACCCTAACCCTAACCCTAAGCCCGCTCCTGTTGATATTAGGATCTTTCTCTTTGTTATTATCTATCTATCTAATTTTGTTTTTCAAAACTCTCCGTAAGCCATCATTCTTTCTCCTCTCACCGAAGTCGTCGAGTCCATCTTTTCTTCAGTTCATTGCCCTGTCTTCTTTAAAATTCCTTTTTATTTTTCCCACTCCTTAATTTTCGGAAAAAACTCATATTAACCCTGACGTTTCTTTTAATTCGGGAAATTATCCCATATGAAGAAGATTTGATCGAAATTTACCCTATATTTGTAAATTTTATTCAATTCAACCCAACTTAACTACCTTACATTAAATTACTAGATAAATATCAACTAAATTTTTTCAAAAATGTTTAAGTAATTTCAAAATTCAACGTTTTTCAATAAAATAAATTTTTTTATTTTTTCTTGAAGAATAAAATTAATATTTTTAAGAACATAACTTCAAGAATTTTAACAAATAGAAGAATTTTAAAGGCATGAACTCATGAAAAATTCTAAAAATATTTATAAAAAATATAAGCTTTTGATGATTTTCAAGAAATTAAAAATCTAAATTCTTAGAAGATGAAATTTTGCAAAACGCTTCACCATTAAAATATTTGATGAAAAAAAATTACTTTGGGGTTTTAGAATTTTGATTTTCAAGTTTAAAATTTTAGAGTTTAGATCAAGAAAAAAAAAACATTTGAATGAGTTGAGTTAAAACTAACAAACATGCTTAATGTTATGCTTAATGTTAGGAGCCATCTCAATCCTCATCAAACTAATTAATATGAATTGCTTATTTATCTACTCATTTAACCTTCTTTAATTTCTTTTTTTTTTTTAGCGAGCATGATAGTTTTGGGATTGGACATATATACACGTATGTTCAATTCAAGTACAAGGTCATAATATAGGCCAGTATATTTGATGGAATATATATACACGTTGATCGTGCTCGAGGGTTAATAATATTTTTAAAAAAATATAAAAATATTTGAGTTGAGTTAAAAGCATGGAGTATATTTACGATGTCATCATCTTTAAAAAAAATATTTTCTACAATAGCACTATGAATAGCGCATAGCAAAGCTGCTTTAATATACTGACAACTAATTTCTTTCCCTTTAATTTTCTTCCTTTAAGATATTTTTAATTTTATTTTTTTTTCTTTTTAAATTTAATTTTCTTTTCTTTTCTCTTATTGAATTTTTTTTCATATTGTAAAGAGAAAATAAATTGATGTGATTTTTTTATATTATACAAAAGTTGGGTGATGATAATTTTTTTTTCATTTCAGGTTTGGTTGAATTTTCTTATTAAATCATATTTGTTTTTACGTTTCAAAAATATTTTAAAAAAAATTACTACAAATTAATATTTTTTGATATTTATGTATTATTTTTTAATATATATATATATATATATATATATATATATATGGGTCAATAACAACTTTATTTCAAATGTAAAAACAATATAAAACATGATTTTAAGTGCCGGCTACGGAGCCAGACCCAATGCTATTGGGTATATAGCCGAGCCAAACCCAATATCCCTGAGTCTGGCAATGAGCAAGAAAAACATCAAAAAATAATAATTTGAATTAAAAATAAAATAAAAAAATTCAAAGTTTTTTGAAACGCAAAAACAAACGTACTTTGATAAGGAAATTCAACCCAACCTCAAATGAAAAAAGTTTTCATCACCCAACTTTTATACAATATAAAATAAGTTTTATCAATTTATTTTCTCTTTACCGTATGAAAAAAAAATTAAAAATATCTTAAAAGGAAAAAGGTCTTAGAGCTAGACTCAATAGCATTGGGTCTGCCTTTAAAGCCAGACCCAATCTCTATGGGTTTGGCTCGGCATCCAAACCCAATCTCTTTGGCTATGGCTACCAAGTCAGACCCAACATCTTTTAGAAGCGATTTGGGTCTGGCTTCCAAGCCACATCAATACACATTGGGTTTGGCTGTCAAGCCAGACCCAACAGTTTTTGGCACAGGATACACAAAAGATAACGCCCCTAGTAACACTTTTTAACTAAGAAACAGCAAAGGCAACGCCTCCATGATGCTATAATGTCATCAACGGTGCAAACACTTTATGTCTACAGTGTGGTCCACAATGCAATGAGTCTATGTTCATAGTAAATGTACAGTGTTTTTCCCATGTTTTTTAAAGTATAGTATAATAATGTGAGCTTATGTCTCTATTTGACTTTAAATTGTACTTTTAATGGGTCATTGTTAAGCATAATGGTGGTCAAATCTCTTTCTTAACACATATACTCTAACATCGCATTCTGACAAAACATAATATGCATGATAATCGTCATAACAAAAATATGAAATTTCCCTTATAATTAAGCATACCAAGTTATTGATTGTTACCTGTCTTTCAAGGCTTCCATAACCACACCAGTTATTCATCCAATTTCATTATTCAAAATGTTTCAATATTTCACAGTTCGGTCACTTTTCGGCATTTAGGTCACACACATTCTCAATAGTAAAACTTCAAACATACAATAAATCAAAAGAAGAATTATTAATAGTTATGCTTAATTTACCTAAGAAATACACGTACAGGTATAGATATAGATATAATTGCGGATAAAACAGTTCAACTTAAGAAAGGGAACATATATAGAGATCATTGTTTTTTGTTTTTTGTACTATCATTCTACTTGAAAACATACACCAAAGGACTCCAATATATAGGATATTTAAGTGAAATAATAATGTTGCAAAAAAAGAGTTAATGCTTCAGATTATATGATCTATTACATGCACAACAAAAGATTTTTGAAGCCCTGAAGTCTTTCTATCTTCTAATTATTCGGTTCGTCGGTGCATGAAGGTCCTACAACAAGATTTAATTAAGCAAGATTTTCAGATTTTAAAGAAACTTAGTCCTATCTTCTAAGAGTATCGAAAGTGAAAATTCACATCCTCTCATGGTATTTTAAGGAAATCCCCTCACATATAATAGTCATATCCCTTATAACAACTACATAACAACATCTAAATACATTAGGATACAAGTTTCTAGTCATACAAGATAAAATTTCTAGAATTCATGTATCAGAGGTAACTCAAAACTTATCGTTCTCCAGCACCACGGAAACAAATGCTAACATTCAATTCTAACATTGACCTTCACCCTATGCAAAGGCAAGTTCCAATTCCAATGGTTTTCCACAGCTCCAGAAACATATCCAACTTCGTCTTTCGTTTATCACGAAGACAACCCAAATTCAATGGTTTTCACGATTTCGGGAGTAATTCCAACATTGGCTTTCGCTCACCACGAAAGCGACCTAAATTCAAGGGTTCCCGCCATTACAGAAAACAAGTCCGACATTGACTTTCGCTCACTGCGAAAGCAACCCAAATTCAATGATTTTTGTCATTTCGAAAACAAGTCCAACATTGGTTTTCGCTCACTGCGAAAGCAACCCAAACTCAATGGTTTCCGTTATTCACAGTAAGGGAAAGCCAATGTTGGACTAGTTTCCAAATGACAAAAACCGTTGAGTTTGGGTTGCTTTCGCAGTGAGCAAAAGCCAATGTTGGACTTGTTTTTGAAATGATGGAAACCATTGAATTTGGGTTGCTTTCGCAGTGAGCGAAAGCCAATGTTGGACTTGTACCACAATATATTTTGTCAATATATGTTTTAACGAGTTCGGATACTCATCTTTATTTTTTTATAAGGATATACCTCTATAAAATTTTATATCAAATTCATTATATTCAAACAACATATGATAAATGCACTAAAATGTTGTTTGGGTCTCTTCCTCCACTAGAGTTGTGGGTCTCATTTTCCTTTGAGGCTTATTTTTATAGTAATCTAAGACACACTCACACATCTGGGATGTAAAGGTTCAACCCAGTTCTGTTGTTTATACGTTTAAATTTGTCGTTGTACATTGGTAGGTGGAGTTGTCCTGTGACATAACAGTCCGACCCCTGCCAAGTGTTTTATCCATATTTGGAGTTCTATAACTCCTAATGGAACAAGGATTACATCTTGTGAAAACTAACATAATGACACACATTTTTCATGAAGACATTTACCCCAAACTCTTACAATTACATGTACAAAATCTTAGCTCAAGGTCTGGTGTACATAGTGCCTAGAATTTTCCAATTCTAACCTGTCTATGGTTTTCTACCAACATCTAGGGCTCTACAACTCTAACTCAGGTGATTCCAATTCCATTTAAAAGCAAACATCCAATTACACAACTTTCGTGAAGGAAATTTTACCAAATTTTACCTATAACTATATCAGACTCTAGTCACAACTAACAAATCAACACAGCCCAGATTTTTCCGATTTTGATGTCTAGCATATAGAATCATTATTTTCATGCATTTCATTCTTTTCTTTAACCACCTTCACTTACATAATTTATCTTCACACTAACAATCATAATTGAAAATATAATTTACTCAAAATTAGGCTTCACAAAAGTAAAAGTAAAGGGTTTGTTCATGAGTCTAAACTTTCCAGCACATCATACATCTTGTGGGATTTTCTACATTGTTATTTTTAACATGCATACATAACTAGTTTTAAGGATGCATTCCTCCTTTCATATTTTTATTTGGCTGAAGGCTTGTAAGCCTTAACTTGGTCTTCTTGTTCTTGTTTTAATTAAGGACATCACCACACTCCTCTCCATATCTCTTCCCTTTCCCATCCTTTCTTAAACATGTCCAGATAAATCCTCAAGAACTTAATCCAGGGCTGTGATTTTCTACATATAACTTACCCAAAACGTTTTGAAATTGTTCTAGAAAGGTTGTAGGTTTGTCTTAGTTGTGTCTTCTGCTACTTGAAAGCTCTTTCCTCTCTTAATATTTCGACTTCTCTTTCTCTTTCCCTTTGCTGTCACCAGCTCTTTTTTCCCCTCTTTCTCTCTTTGTTTTGTCTCTTGATGTTAAATCTTTACTCTTCATCCTTGTTCTCTCTTGATGCCAGACCCAATTTCCATGGGTCTGGAATTATGTCTGACTCACGTTGCATGGGTCTAGCAAACATACCTCACTAACAATAATAATAATCATACTAATAATAAAACAATAATAACAAGAATAATAATAAGAATAAGAACAACAACAACAACAAATAATAATCATACCAATACTACTAAAAATAATAATAATAATAAAACAACAGTAATAATAATCAAACTAATAATAATAAAAAACTATAATAACAAGAATAATAATAAAAATAATAAAAACAACAACAATAATAAAAACTATAATAACAAGACTAATAATTAAAAGAATAAGAATAAGAATAATAAGAATAATCATACTAATAATAACAATAATGCAAATAATAATAATAATAAAACAACAACAACAACAATCATGCTAGACCCAAGATGCTTGGGTCTGACAAGCATGCTTGATATCCACATGTCAGACCCACGTTTACTTGGGTTTAGAAAGCATGCTTTACCCAAGGTTAGTTGGGGCTGACATACATTTATTTGAGTCAGGTATTATACTAGACCCAAGTTTTTTTAGGTTTGACAACATGCCTGACCCATAGTTCACTAATAATAATAATAATAATAATAATAACAACAACAACAACAACAAAAACAATAACAATAATCATGTCAAACCCAAGCACATTAGGTCTGACAAACCATGTCTGATTCTAGTTCTTGACCCCAGTTTACTTGGGTCTGCTAATGCCTGACCAAACTTAACTATTAATAACAACAACAACAACAACAACAACAATAATAGCAATGATAAGAATAACAACAACAACAACAAGAAGAACAAGAATATTAATAATAATCATACTAATGCTACTAAAAATAACAACAACAGCAATAATCATACTAATAATAACAACAACCATACTAGATCCAAGTACCTTAGGTTAGGCAAACCATGTGAGACCCAAGGGGTTTAGATCTGGTAAGCATGCCTGATATAAGTACTTGAGTCTGACATGTATGCCTGACTCGAGGTAGACAAGATGCCTAACCCAAGTTCTCTAATAATAATAACAATAATAGTAATTATACTAATAATAAAAACAAGAATAACAATAACACTAGTAGTAGTAGTAGTAATAATAATAATCATACAAATACTAATAATAATAATAAGAATAACAATGACAATAATATTAATAATAATAACAACAACAATAATAATAAGAATAACAATAACAACAACAACAACAACAACAATAATAATAATACAAATACTAACAACAATAAAAACAACAACCATGCCAGACTGAAGCACCTTAGGTTTGCCCAACATCCCCGACCCACGTTTACTTGGATCTGGCAACATGCCCGACCCATATTTACTTGGGTCTAACAACATGCCCGACTCAGGTTCACTAATAACAACAACAACAACAACAATAATCATACAAATAATAATAATAAGAATAAGAACAACAATAATAATAACAACAACCATGTCAGACCCACGTTACTTGAATCAGGCAAACATGCATGACTTAAGTTTACTAACAACAACAACAACAACAATAATAATTATTTTAATAATGCTAAAAATAACAACAACAACAATTGAGTATGACAAGCTTGTTGAACCAAGCTGCTTGGACCTTGCATGATTACTAGATTCAAGATGTGTGTTCGAGTATGATATAAGTTATGCTTGTTTTTGCGTTTCAAAAGTGTTTTTGGAAAAAATTATTTATTTTTATTTTATTTACTTTGAATTAATATTTTTTGGTGTTTTTAGATTATTTTGATGTACTATTATAAAAAATAATAATAAAAAAATATTTTTTTTATTATTTTAATATATTTTTAAATAAAAAATAAACAGTAGACGATTCGGTGTCAAAGAGTCAACTATAGCAATTCTTGGCCAATCATTCTATGCTTTGGCAGTATTTGGCACTGCGGTTGGAAATTGCTTTTGAAAAATTTTGATTTTTTTTCATTTTGCTTTAAATTAATATGTTTTTGATATTTTTAAATTATTTTAATGTGCTAATATCAAAAATAATTTTTTAAAATAAACAATATAATTTTAATATATTTTAAAATAAAAAATATTTTAAAAAATAATCACTACCATACTCCAAACTCCCAGATCTTTCT
>Ga0307507_10009473_pt1 | contig 12948 bp, 13 predicted proteins | sample 7_EM_MG_FD_207223 | JGI IMG/M metagenome (GOLD analysis project Ga0307507, IMG submission 207223) | Populus trichocarpa ectomycorrhiza microbial communities from riparian zone in the Pacific Northwest, United States - 7_EM | ecosystem: Host-associated > Plants > Roots > Unclassified | place... | reverse complement strand
CTTCCGTGTCCGTCCGCCGTCTGGCCGCAGCCGCTCTGGCTGCCGGCGCTCTCGTCGGCGCGGCGGCACTGCCGGCGACCGCGGCCGACCACGCGGCCCGGCCGAGCGTGGAGATCAGCCGCGTGCAAGCCGACTCTCCGGGGCCGGACGACCGCTCCGCCCGTTCGCTGAACAACGAGTGGGTGGAGATCACCAACCACGACCGTCGTAGCGTCAACCTCGACGGCTGGAAGCTGTCGAGCAAGGACGGTAAGACCTACACCTTCCGCCACTACCGCCTCGACGGCCACGCCACCGTCCGCGTCCACACCGGAAAGGGCCGCGACACCGCCCACGACGTCTACCAGGACCGCCGCGACTACGCCTGGGACAACCGCTCCGACACGGCCAGCCTGCGCAACGACCACCGCCGCCTCGTGGACGACAAGTCCTGGGGCGGCCACGGGGGCGGCGGCCACAATGGAGGTGGCGGTCACAACGGTGGCGGCGGGCACGAGGGTGGCGGCCACGGTGGTGGGGGCCACCGCTGACCACCTGCACCATGACGTCAGGGCGTCATGACGCTACGACGCCATGACGCCCGAGCAGTGACGTGACACCCGCGGCGCGCTTCCCCAACCAGGGGCGGCGCGCCGCTTGTTGCTGCGCCGGCCGGTCAACGGGGCGGGCTCCCAGGTCGGTTGTACGGCTCCTGGGATAAAATCACGTCGGCTGCTGATCGTCCGATCGTCGCGGTCGTACCGAAGAGGGAGCCATGTGGCGAACGCTGACCAGTGCGGTCGCCGGTCTGCTCGTGCTGTTCGTCGGCAGTCTTGCCTTCAACGCGGCGTCCGGCCAGAGCCGTTGGCCGGGACCGCTCGACTTCGTGCGCGTCCACCCGTGGGTGGTGCTCCTCGTCCTGATCCCGCTGGCGCTCATCGGGTTGTGGCAGGTGCCGCGCCGCGACGGTGCACAGGAACCGCTCGCGCCTGCTACGTACCGACTGCCGCCGCGCAACACCAACTTCACCGGCCGCGACGCCACGTTGCGGGAGATGCGGCAGCGCCTCACCTCGGTGAACGACGTGGCGATGCTCGTCGAGCACGGGATGGGTGGCGTCGGCAAGACCCAGCTCGCCGTCGAGTACGCGTACCGCCACCTGTCCAAGTACCGGTTCGTAGCGTTCGTGGATGCCGAGAACCCCGATCTGGTGGCGTCCCAATTCGTCTCGCTGGCCGGGGAGTTGGGGATGACGGAGTTGAGCTCCGGCCAGGTCATCCCGCGGGTGTACGGCAAGTTGGTGGACCGTAGGCCCTGGCTGATGATCTTCGACAACGCGGAGAAACCGGGCACGCTCACACACGCGCTGCCCTCCGGCGCCCCCGCGAGCAACGGCCATGTCATCGTCACGACCAGGGTGAGCGGCTGGTCGGGCAGAGCCGGCACCATCGACCTGGACGTGTTCACCAGGCGAGAGTCGGTGGAACTGCTGGTCCGACGGGTGCCCGGCATGACCGAGGCGGTGGCGGACCTGATCGCCGAGCAACTGGGCGACCTGCCACTGGCGTTGGAGCAGGCGGCCGGGTACATGGGCTACAACAACACAACGCCCGAGGAGTACTTGACCCTGCTGACGTCACGTCTGGAGGACATGATCGCGCAGGGTGAGCTGACCGACCGGCCGACGGTGGTGGTCGCGACCCTGTGGCGGCTCAGCGTGCGCAGACTGGAGACGGACCAGGCCCAGGCCGTACGTCTGCTGGAACTGTGCGCCCTGTTGGCGCCGGAACCGATCCCGCTCGACCTGTTCACCGGCAGCCCCGAAACGCTGAACGGAGTCGCGACCGACCCGCTGGCGTGGGACACGACGGTCGGCGCCCTGGCCGGCATGGGTCTCGTCCGGCGCGGGACCGGATCCCTGCTGCTGCACCGGCTGGTACAGGCCGCCACCCGCGCCTCGATGTCGCCCCAGGCACACACCGACGCCCGCGTCCACCTCTCTCGTGCGCTGCTCGCGGCCGTGCCGCACGACATCCACGGCGACCCGGACGCGAAACCGCGGTGGCAGAAGCTGCTCCCGCACGTCATCGCGGTGACCAAGGACGATCCACCGGCCGAATGCGCCGCGGAGACCGCGGTGTTGCTGAGGCTGGCGTCGACGTACCTCATCCAACTCGGGGACTGCCCACTCGCACTGCCCCTGTGCGAACGTGCTCTCGCGATCGACGAGTCGCTCGACGACCGGGACGCGGAGATCGGCTTCGACCTGATCACCCTGTCGCAGATCCACCGCGACCTCGGCGCGACGGAGAGAGCCCGCCCACTGGCGGAACGCGCGCTGCACCTGCACGAGTCCAGCCTGCCGGCGGACAGCCCCGCCATCGCGACGGACCTGGCCACACTCGCGCGGCTTCACTCCCTTCTCGGCGACCCCGAGGCGGCGCGCCCACTAGCCGAACGGGCCCTACAGATCGACGAGGCCGCCTACGGTCCGGACGACCCGTACGTGAGCTTCGACCTGATAGCCCTGGCGAACGTCCACGTCGACCTCGGCGACCACGCCACAGCCGAGCCGCTGATCTCACGCTCGCTCCGGATCCGCGAGGCCAACTACGCACCGGACCACCTGTACATCGGGTACGTGCTGCTGTTCAAGGCCAAGGTCCTGCACGCGCTGAACGACCCGAACGCAGGGGACTTCGCGGGCCGGGGTGCACAGATCCTCCAGACGCGGCTGGGCAGGGCCCACCCCAAGACGGAGGATGCGTTCGCCATGGTCGATCGTCTGCGTTGACGGCGCTGCGGAGCTGAACGCCTTTGGGCACGGTCTCGTTGACTTGGGCCGAGTGCCCGTCCGCCACGACCGAACGTCTCGCAGAACTCCTTCGCCTCGCACTGGCAAGCGGACTCGGCCGGGACAGCGACGGGGGCAAGGCGCCGGTGCGCTCGCTGATCAGCTCGTGTTGCTCGAGTTGGGCTGTGACTTCCCCGGCCTGATGGCCGATGTGGCTGTCTTCGGCAACGGCATGGTGCAGCTTGGGACCTCTGGATGGAGCGGCCGGCGCTCACGGCTGAATCATCAGCCGCGAGCGGAGCGAGCCTTGATCTTCAGCCCACAGCCCAAACATGTCGGGGGCTTCGTGGTGTCTCGGCCGTGTGTCGACGGTCGTTAGTTGCGGGGTGCACTTTCTGCGTTGTGTGCAGCGGAGGCAATAGATGCACGCATCATGCGTTCCGTCCGATTTCCCTCTTAGCACGAAGGCCCTGGGCTATCGACCCTCGCGGTATGGGGGCTTTAGGAGAAGGACCGCGCAGGTTGAGGGACAGGCAGTCACGCTGCCTGTACTGCGGCCTACTGGCTGACCGTGTAGCGACGCTGGACCATGACTGGGTACTGCTCGAGCCAGAGATGGAGCCACTGGCCCACACTGTGCCGGCGGAGCATCGGTGGATCGTGCTGTCTGATGGGCGGGTGACGGTCTACGGCGTGTGCCCGCCGGATCCGTTTCAGCGGTGTCGTATTGAGCACCGGCTTGCCTGCTCGGCACAACCGCTGCCCGATCTCTGGCCATTGTTGACGAGCCTGCGGGTCGAGAACGGGCGTCAGGTGGAACGCCAGAAGGATCCCGAATCACCACAACCCCCGGAAACATTGCCGGATACCGGGTGAGGGTGCCTCGATCTCACGGCGCCAACGGCCCCCGTGATTACTTGGGTTGACCTGGTCCAACACCCCAAGATCCTTTCCATGAACAGTCCACAGAGGCCGTCTCGGGGTCGCTCAGAGCCGCATACGCCTGCGCCAACGCGCTGACGGCGGGGTGTTCAGGCACCTCATGAATGGCTGCTACCTCAAGGGTGAGGCCATCACCCCGGACGAAGCCGCAGTGGCCCTGCGGCTGATCCTGACGCGCAGCTCGGCCCCGGACTCCTGGGAGCGGGAGATGGCCGCGCTACGTCAGGCCGCGCGGGACATCCTCGTCGTTCGAGTAGCGCGTCCGCCGTCCAAGTCGCCCACCTCTACCGCGTCGACTGGGCGAAGCCGGTGCGGCCGATGCCCTCGCGGAAGCGGGGTGCGCTCGCCCTGGCGATGCTTGCTCGCCGTACCTGCCCCAAGTGTCATGTGATCTACGGCTATTGCCTCCCTACGTCGCTCGGGATGTGCATCCTCTGCGCGTACCCCGATGATCAGCGCGCTGCGTGACCTACCAGATGTCCAGAAGCTCGGCGACGGCCTCCATGATTCGGTTCTTGCGGCGGTGCGCCTTGCTGCAATAACGCCGCTTGCGCCAGCGGCTTTCCGGCTGCTGCACCGGCTCGCCGCACCACTCGCACGGCCGCGTCTTGAACTCGGATTTCCCCACGCCACCCCCCGTAGCACCCCGTAGCACCCCGTGCGGGGTCCGTTCGCCCACCTCCTGCAGCGACAGCTGGACCCCGCCTTTCCTCCCATGGGAAGGAACCTTCAGTGAAGCACTCCGACGACGAGAACGAACTGTTCCACCGGCCCGAAGCTGAGATGACCGACGACTCCGGTGCCGAGGTGGTCGACCTCGGCAAGGCCCGTACCGCGCGACTAGGGCCTGTGTGAGGTTGTGATCAGCCAGTTGCCTTCAGGAGGTCGTTGATCCAGATCATCGCGGCACGGAGGTGGAGGCCGGCGAGGTAGCTCTCGGGCGTCTTGTCGTATCGAGTGGCGATGCCCCGCCATGCCTTCAGCTTGTTGATCAGGCGCTCGACGGTGTTCCGCTCCTTGTAGAGATCATCGTCATGACCGACGGGCCGGCCGCCCCGGCTGCCCTTCTTCTTCCGGTTGGCGGCCTGGTCCTTCTTCTCCGGGATGACCGCCTTGATGTTGCGTTTCCGCAGGTAAGAGCGGTTGGCGCGGGACGAGTAGGCCTTGTCCGCGGCGACAGCGTCGGGCCGGGTCCGAGGCCGGCCGGCAGGCAGACGGACCCGTATCTTCTGCAGCACGAGGACGAACTGCGGGCTGTCGGCGGCCTGTCCTGCGGTCAGTACGAGTGACAGCGGACGGCACTTGCGGTCAGCGGCGAGATGAATCTTGCTCGTCAGTCCGCCACGTGATCTGCCGAGCAGAGCTTGGTTCAAACGGAGCCTGCGCCGTCGCCTGACACGCCGTCGCTCTTCCTGCTCGGGGCTGTCCCTGCCGTCCTGTCCGTTCTGTTCTGGCGGGCCGCCCCCTTTTGCCTGGCCTGCTCCTGCTCGGCGGCGGCTTCCTCAAGAGCGTCCATGACGTCCTTGCCGATGGGCATCCCGGCTGCGTCGTGGTGGGCGCGGGCAGTGGTGGAGTCCACGCCGACCAGGGACAGTCCGCCTGTCCCCGGCGGGCGGCCTCCGCGATCACGCCTTCCAGAAGAGCGGAGAAGACCCCGGCGTCCCGCCAGACGCGAAAGCGCCCGTAGACCGTCGGCCACGGTCCGAACTCAGACGGCATCCCGCGCCACTGGGCGCTGGACCGGAACCGCCAGATCACCCCCTCGAACTGCTCCCGCAGCCGCTCGGGATACGGGCCGTACTCGCCGATCGGCAGGTACGGCTCGATGAACTCCCATTGTTCGTCGGTGAGTTGCCTACGCGTCACACTCAGCGTCCTACCAGGTCCTGCACCCACACGGAACCAAAACCCGAGACTGATCACGACATCACACAGGCCCTAGTCGGCCGACGGACCGCTCACTCTGGTCGACAGTGCCGTGCCGACTGTGTCCGGTCCTGGCGTCATCGATCGCATCAAGAACTCCAAGCGGATGGGCGTCTTCCCACCGTGGATGAAGTCCCGCAGGGAGTTCGTCGAAGCGCTCGGCTGGCTGGCGGGGCACCTGTGGCACACCGTCGCCTTCCATGCGGTGCGGGTGCCGTACGTCTACCTGCTCAAGCTGGTGTGGCGTTCTCCGCGCGGGGTGCTCAACATCCTGGGCAGGATCGGCCGTTGGGCCGTCGACGGCGAAGGTGAGGTGAGCCAGCACACGGCCACGAACGAGCAGGTAGACGAGTACCTGAAGCTGTCTCGGCAGCGGGACCGGCCGGTGCGCCTGCGGATGATCCTCACCGTGCTCGGGGGAGTGTTCGCCCTGGGTGTGGGCCTGTTCCTGCTCTTCGGGGCGCAGTCGAGGACGCAGTTCATCGCCGCTACGGTGGCCGTGCTCGGCTTCGGGCCGGCGGATGCGCCGCTGGCCACCCGGGCGGTCATCAAGACCGAGGTACAGAAGCTGACCAGCGACATCGTGGTCAAGGCCATGGCGTCCATCGGCATCGGCCAGATCGTGTCTGCGGTCGCCAAGGGCATGGACGGCATCAAGTTTGTCTCCCCGATCACCCGCGAGGGTCCGGGCTGGCGTGCGGAGAGGGCTATGGGTTGGGTGGCCGATGACGGCTGACTGCCCACAAACGCTATAAAGCGGCCTCTTTGGGGCCGCTCAACTGTTGTGCGCCAACCGGTGCATTCCGCTGGGATGATTTTATCCGTCGCTGCAGAACTTCCTTAGGATACTTGGCTGTGCAGCTCTATTTTCGCAGCTCGGACGAAATTTACTTCTTCCTCGTCGAACTGACGAGCAGCATTGCGGTACCTTCTGCTGAGCATTGGAGGGCGGGGTGAATGCCCTTCGATGAGCGCCTCGAACTCTTCGAAGTCGAGCGCGTTGGGCGACAGGGCGCTTCTGGCCTCACGGCAGGAGTGTTTCGCGGCTCGGATTTCGTGAGTCTCGTGTTCGTCTAGATCGGCGGAATCGGAGGGGGAGGCGGAGTAGAGACTGCGCAGATGAAAGAGCGCCTGTATGAGCCTTTCAGCTGGGTCAGGCATGATCACCGGCCCGTCGTACTGCATTCTGTGGAGCTTTCCCTGCACTCTCTCGAAGACGGCCTGATCGCCTAGGGCCATCGCCATCACCTTGGCAGCATTGGTCATTCCGGCGGCAGGCGCAGCTACGTCATCAGGGCCCTCAAGTTCGACAATCGTTTGAGCTGCCTTGAGGGCGGAGAGAGCATCTTCAACAGCGGCCTTACCGGCTCTGATGCTCTCTAGTGTGAGTTCCTCAGCGTTGTCCACGGCAAATCGTTCACTCACCTCTGCTACACGATGCACAGAAAGCAGGAAGGAGGCGTACGCTTCTCGCTGGATGCCACGGCGCCATTGCATATGAGTGGCGTATGTCTCGGCGCGGACAGTGTCCAATGCTGCACGGTAGGAAGACTCGGCTTGAGCCATCCCCGCTTCGCTGGTGGCCTCCGCTGTACGCAAGGCGGCTTTCATCTGCCAGCGGCCTATGGCCATCGTGGCAGGTATCCCGATAAGCGCCACTCCGGCCGCCGAGAGCGCCCCTATCCCCTGAAGATCCATGCCAGTCATGGTGACGTACCCCAGGGACGGAGCCAGGTGCCGAGGCCCAGCTCTGCAAGCCAGGGCTGTGTCCCACACGCCCCTCACGCACAAACCGTGCGCAGCAACGAGAAAGAGCGGGAGTCAGTGAGACTGACTCCCGCTCTCTCGTGTCGGCATCCGCGCAGGTCAGAGCAGGATTCTTGCTGCTTGACTGGCGAGTGCCCCCGGCAGGATTCGAACCTGCGCACACGGCTCCGGAGCCCAGGTGAGACCGTGATGCTTTTTTGGGCCTGACCTGCGGGGGAGGGGCGTCGGTGGGGCCTGCTGAGCAAGGTCATCACGCCCCTATTACGTGGGCGGCCTGTTGAGTGGAGGAGGAGCGCCGTATGGTCGAAGGCATGATCTCGGGCAGCGGCGGGGACCAGGACGGCGGCACGGAGTTCACGGAGGAGGGCCTCGGGGCTGTCCTGTGCGAGGTGTGCGCGAAGGCCCAACTGGACCCGGATGGAGCCGAGTTGCTGCGGCTCGGCTCCAACGCCGTGTACCGCTTATCGAAGTCGCCGACCATAGTCCGCGTCGCCCGTGACCCCGATGTCCTGGAAGACATGGAGCGGGCGGTACGGGTCGCGCGGTGGCTGGAGGCGGAAGACCTTCCGGCTACTCGGGTGCCGGCGGGCGTCACGCAACCGTTGGTGATCGGCGGCCGGGTGGTGACCATCTGGGAGAGCGTGCAGGAGCGCGAAGAGTACGCCACGGTAGGTGAGTTGGCCGACCTGCTCCGCCGACTCCACTGGCTTGAGGAGCCCGAGTCCCTGAGGCTGCCGTACTTCGACCCGTTCGCGAAGTTGTCGGGCTCTCTGCGGCAGATGGACGGCGTCCCGGAGGAAGACCGCACGTTCCTGGAGGACCGTGCCGCAAAGCTCCACAAGGACTACGACCGGCTGGACTTCGTCCTCCCCTTCGGGATGATCCACGGGGATGCGAGCATCGGCAACGTGCTCCGTCACCGGGACGGTCACGCGGTACTCATCGACCTCGACGGCTTCGCGCTGGCCCCGCGCGAGTGGGACCTGATCCAGACCGCGATGTTCTACGACCGGTACGGCTGGCACACGAAGGCTGAGTACGACGAGTTCATTCACCGATACGGCTTCGACGTAATGAACTGGCCCGGCTACGAGACCTTGGCGGATCTCCGCGAACTGATGATGGTGTCGTGGCTCGGCCACCAGGTCGCCGGTAGCGAGCGTTCAGCGGCGGAGTTCGCGCGGCGCGTGCGGTCACTGCGTACCGGCGAGGGACGAGACGCGTGGGGGCCTTTCTGAGTGGGTGTTTGATGTTGATTCGCGCTGACCGTTTCAACATGCTTTGCATAGTTTTATTACCAATACGTACGGCCTGAGGCGCCTGGAAGATCCCTCCCAATAGGAATCTTCCATCCCATTGCTAAACCAGACGGAATTCGAGCGACATGCACGAACTAAACGGGCGGCCTGATCGACACCTCGCGGTGTGCGAATGTGCCTATACAGGATGAGGCGCCACGAAAGCCGCCGACCTCAAAGGTGACAAATCGCTACTGAAAATCCCTAAACGCCCTCTGAGGGAGCGCTCTGCGAGCCTTCGCCCGCGTTCGAGTAGCAATGCGAGCACCAGAGATGCGGATCTTGAGTCCGAACGGTGCCCTTGGATCAAGCACCCACAAAAGATCACAAGAGGTTCCGGGTCATTACCTTCCCGGACAAACTTCCGCTCTGGAATGCTGGGCTGAACGAGTTGCAAGCATTGCCCAGGGGGAGGCCATGCAGTGGACGACATGCATCAGTTGTGGCGCACTTGGCGGCCTCGTCGTGGAGATCGTGGTCTTCTACGGGCGCATCGCGGCGTGGCAAGCGGCCCGCCATCGCGCCCTGTCGAAAAACAAGACGAGAGATCAACTACCACCGCTCGGCAAGTACATCGACGCGCCTTCCGATGCGCTGGCGGCCCTCACTCGGCTCTCCCTCGGCGCAAGCGCGGGGTGGATCTTTTCCCCTCAACTGACCGGAGTATTCGCAGCGGTTGCGGTGGGAGCCTCAGCTCCAGCGCTGCTGCGGCAACTCGGCAGTGCGAAGACCATCCAAGCGGCGATCAACGGAAGTCGTTCCGCCGTTGTGGCGCTGGAGCCGGCCCAGCAGTCCGCCACCTTGCCGGATGGGGCGGAGGGCGGCCATGAGTAGTCTCCGTCAACGCTATTGGGCGTCACTGACCGACTCCAGGGATGACAACCTTGAATCGCTAGACCACTTCATCGAACACGGGCGACGCAAAGACCGGTCCCTGTGGCGCAGGTACCTTGCCTCGTTGTTCGACGTCGAACTGACTGGCAAAGGCCCGGGCGGGAACTCAAAGTACAGTCCGATCACCGAGGTCCGGAGCATTGTCGCTCCCGTCCGTAGGAGCTGGCTGGCCATCGCTGCTTCTGTGCTTCTGGTCTTCGGCGCCGGGTTCGGCAGCTCGTTCTTTCTGAACGACCAGAGGGCAGCGGCGACGCCCGTGGTCATCGGTGCCGCGCCAACGCTGCCCGCAGGCGCACGTAAGGAGGTTGGAGGGTTCGCGTGGGTCCCACCCCAGGGATGGAGGCGCGATGTTACGACGGGGGCCGAAGTGCACTACACCTCGCCGGAAGGCAATCAGGAACTCGTGGCTAAGGTCTCGTTGGCCCGGGGAGACTTGATGGAGACCTGGCGAGCTTCGGAGCAGGGCGCCTCTGGGGCCCAGAGCTATCGCCGGATTAGTTTTTTGAGGGCAACCTTCCGCGGCTGGCCTGCGGTCGTCTGGGAATATGCCTTTACGTTGAGTGGAGTGCACTGGCACGCCCTGCTTCTCGGCTTCAACGCCTACGGCAAGTCCTACCAGATCAACACCTGGTATCAGCCCCAAACAGGAGTTCAGGCGCTCAAGATCTACAGTGTGGTGAAGGATAGTTTTACCGTGCTTTGAAATGCCTGGAAAATCATGGAATAAGTTGCGTCTCGGAGGCTATCCACAACCTGTGTTCGCGGACCTGTTCTGCGAAGTCCCGAGAAGCCATGCTGCCGCTCGTCGCTGCGAGGTTCCGCCGGAACTCGGCGAGGTAGTTGACGCATCGGGCGGACTTGAGCTGCTCCCCAAGATCGAGGGCATCGAGCGCAACTCGGCACGCCTCTTCGACGTCCCCTGCGCGTAGATGGGCATCGGCGAGAACCATCGTCGCGAAGAAGTCGCTACGCACGTGATTGCCGCTCATGGCGTTCTCGGCGTGAGCAACGGCCTGCCGTGCGCTGTTGACGTCACGGAAGCAGTGCGCAGCCTCGGCGGCAAGCTCGGTCTCGTCGAAGTAGCTGATCCATTCGGGTTCGTCGTCGTTGTTGCGGCTCTCCAACGCCCGGGTGGCTGCGCTCAGAGCGGCTTCGCAGGCTCGTACATCGCCAGTTCGGGCAAGAGCGCGGGCTTCCATGACGTGGAATTGGGCGCGCAGGGTCGGAGTAGCCACGGGGGAAATGCCCATCAGGGCGGCCCGGGCGAGTGTCGCGGCCTGGGTGTAGCGACCGAGGAACGTCGCCTGATGACTCATGGCGGACAGGATGCTCCCGGCGAGTCGGCGGTCGTTGGCGTCCTGGGCCAGTCGGAGGGCCTGGAGGAAGTACCGCTGCGCCAAGCCATGGCGGCAGGCGTCGTAGGACATCCAACCGGCCAGGAGAGTTGCCTCGGCCACGGTGGAGAACAGGGCCCGCCCGACCTGCTCGGTGTACTGCCCGCGCAGGAGTGGTGTCACTTCGGTGCTGAGGTATTGGACAGCAGCGTGCCGAGCGTGGTCGCCACCGAAACGGTCGTCCAACTCGGCGAACATGTCTGCGGTGGTCTTGATGGCGGCTACGTCTCCGAAACCGACGCGCATTCCATCCCGATGTTGCCGAGGAAGGGCCGGTTCAGGTGCGACCAGCCACCGAAGCGAGGCTTCGTTCCATGCGGGCTCGGACGGCTCGGCCTGTAACAGGGGCTCGTACCGGTTCAGATCAGCGCGCCACAGCAGGCCGACGGTCTCGATTGCCCCTTCGGGGCTTGCCGGATAACTGGCGTCGAGGAGTCCTGTGTCTCGCTGGCCCTCGTGGTTCAGCCCCAACTCGGCGGCGCTGAGTCCGTACGCCTCACACAGAAGTGGGCCGTAGAAGTCGTCCGGCGTGCTGTGCCCGTTCTCCCAACTGGCGATACGGCGCTTCACGCTGGCGTCCGACGGAAGTTGGTGGCCACGGCGGAGCGCAACCTGACGCAGCTCCCGTACCAACCGCGGCTGACTCCAGCCGCGACCTACACGGGCTTGCCGTAAGTGAACGCTGATCGGCTCCAGCGAAGACGTGACCGTTCCCTCCCCACTTGTACATGGGTGCGACTTCTGGGGCACGCGACTCTTTGGTTTCACGACCGAATGTACGCGCTGTTCACCGGTGCACGCTGCAAGTAACCGGAGTTCGTGGGTTGTTGACCCGTGACGGGGGATGACGCGTGCACCCGTGACGTGTCATCCCCCGTCACCTCTCGTCATCTGCCTTCACCAGGGTGGTGCCCCTGAGTCTGGACACCAGGCGGCATTGCGGCCGCAACTGGGTTCTGACCGAGGTGAGATGACGTGCAGAGGATGACCAGAAGTGGCATGGAGTGGCTCTCCGCCGCAGCGGACGATCCCGCCGAGTGTCGGCAAGTGTGGGCGGACGATCCCCGAAGGCCCTGCGCGCTGTCGACCGGCCGCTTTTTCGACGTGCTGAGCGTGGACCAGCGTCTCGGGTTGGAGATGTTCGACCGTCTTCGACGAAATGGGATGCTGTTCGGGCCGGCGGTCGTCGACCGCAGGGCGCAGCGAGTCGGCTTCTTTCTCGGCTCGCAGGGCCGCGAGGTCTTCACGTACTACCTCGAACGCGAAACGTCATCGCCACCGTCGTACCGGTACCTCGACCACGGCTGCGCCATCATCGTCCCCGGAGCCATCCCTCTGTCCGAGGACCGCTACCAATGGCTTCGCGCACCTACCCGCCGACCGGAAGCCAATCCGCGGCGCCCGGTCGCCCTCGCAACCGTTCTGGTCGCCTCCGCGGAACTCCTGGCACGGATGGACCGCTTCGACGAGGAGTACCCGACGCCCTACTCAGCGGTCGTTGCCCTCCCTGAGGAGACGACCACAGATGCCGGATGAGCCGACCCACGGGCGCGACGCTGCCGCGTGGTCGCCTCTCGACAGCGACGGCTGGTACGCGGCCCGAGACGCGACCACTGCATTACGAGACGTCCTCGTTCGCGCCGGCCTGGAAAAGGACTTCCCCTATCTGCGCGCGGACGTGAACGCGTTCGGGCATGGCCTCGTCGACCTGGGCCGAGTGTCCCCGGCCACGGCCGAGCGCCTCGCGGAACTCCTTCGGCTGGCACTGGCAAGCGGATTCCGCCAAGGCGGCAACGACGGTAGTCACGGATCGTCCATTGCCGAAGAACACGAGGGAAGGGCCTGAGAAGGCTTCCGCTTTCCGAACGTGAGCGTGCGGTTCGAGGCTGGTGGGCATGAACTCGGCTCGTAGGCGGGAGAGATGGGGCGGTTCGTCTGCTTGTCTCGTCCGTGG
>Ga0307507_10009472_pt1 | contig 12950 bp, 13 predicted proteins | sample 7_EM_MG_FD_207223 | JGI IMG/M metagenome (GOLD analysis project Ga0307507, IMG submission 207223) | Populus trichocarpa ectomycorrhiza microbial communities from riparian zone in the Pacific Northwest, United States - 7_EM | ecosystem: Host-associated > Plants > Roots > Unclassified | place... | reverse complement strand
TATGAGTCAACTGATCTCATAGTGTGAAAGATAACAAACCGATGACTAACAACTATTAGTCATGTGAGAGTCTGCCTTACTTAGTCACCGTTTGTGACATGAGTCGATGTTTGACTGCTAGACTGCTTCGTGGTGCAATTCGTCCATAGGTGTTGTGGGGTAGTCCGATGGCTAACCCCGTCCCAACAATTGCTTGCCCTCTGGCAGGAACGTCGGTTCCTTCTTTAGCGTACAGGTCGTGTCCTGCCGCTCTTGCTGTTCCCTTCATAGGCACTCTGGCCTCAGCGGATAGCTTCTTAATTATGACAGTATGGTCATTGGCCGTTGGGCCATTCTTGGTCGTCGGACCGTTCTTGGTCCAGATCTTGGAGAATCTGGTGATTAGATTCTCTTCCAGGGCTTTATCTTCGGGTACCGCATATGCAATGAGCGAAATTTTGAGACACCAAGTCGTACATCGTTCGCTGTTGAATGTGATCCTTTTGTCGTTCCAATCGATCGTTGGATTGTGTTCTCCTAACCATGGCATCCCTAGGATGACCTCATGGTTTTGGAGATTTGCCACTTGGAAGGTTGCCAATTCCCTATAGCTACTAATGTCCATAGGTGCTTTCGTCATATGGGTAACTGGACCAATAGCGCTTGGTTTTCCGTCCGCAAGCTAAATCGCCCTGGGGTTTTTTGCTTTGATCATCTTGATCCCGTGGTTGTTGCACACTTCTCTGTCTATGAAGTCTTCTGTTGCTCCTGAGTCAATCATGGCGTTGATAGTGACTGACTCTCTTTCGCCGTGTAGTTGTATCTTGACCATAATGTGGTCATTGTCATTTTCAAGTGTATCTGTGTATTTGAGTGCCGAATAGTAGTTTTCCATGATGATGGGTTTTCGTTCGGGTCTGTCCCTCAGACCATCTCTTACTGGGGACAGTCGCTGTTTCCCGAATGTTCGGGTTCCTGTTCGACCTTGATTTCTCTAATTTTTGGTCTGGTTTGCCAAGGGGCGGTTTTGTTCGCGGGTTGCCAGCTCCTGGTTTGTGCGTTGAATGGTTTGGGCCCGTCTTTTTTCGGGCAACTCCTGGCTCAGTGTCCCGGTTGTGTGCACTTGAGGCCTAGTTGTTCTCGTATCCTTCTTCGGAATTCTTCCCTCGAGATGTTCAATCTCGGTCATCTTCGAGTCGCGTCTAGTTCCACAGGGTCGCCGTAGTTCTGATTGCCATTATTGGTGGGTCGGTATGTCCCATGTGGGTTTCGTGGTGTGGTGGTCTCCCGTTCCACGTTTTTCGTTGATGGCGATCCTTGGATATGCCTGACCTTTGGCAGCTTGGTTTCTTTCCTGATTGCCCATTGGGCTAGGGCTTCGAGGTCCTCGTATTTCTCGCTGCTAGCTCCCCAGGCGTTCTGTAATTCCGCGATCATCCCTCCTAGGAGTCGTTCTCCTCCAGTGGAGTCGTCCAATTCGGCCTTGCTGGCCACAAGGCGGAATTCGTTCCAGTATTCGGTGACCGATCGTTTGCCCTGTTTCATATTCTTTAGCCGGATTCTTGCTTCTCCCTTGGCGTCGATTACGCCAAATTGTCTTTGTAGTTCTGCTTTGCATCCTGCCCAGTTGTCCCATGTTGGGGTGATCCTTTCTTCTGCATAAGGTGTGATCCAGGTCCTCGCATCGTCCCTTAGGAGACTTGTTGCATAGAGAATTCTTTCCTCATCATGTCCGTTTTGCCATCCTACCGTTCGGTAGTATACTATGAGTTGGGCTAGCCATCTTCCTAGTTTGTGTCGTTCTCCTCGGTAAACCTCCGCTTCCTTTGCTTTGGGTTTCCTGGTTCCTCCGCTTAAGGATGCGATGATTTGTCTCATCTGTTCTGGGTTCAGGATTGGGGTCGTTGGTGAGGAGGTCGCTCCCCCTTCTTCTGCTGTAGCCGCCATTGTCTTTCGTCGTGTCCTTCCTTGTTCTTCCGTTTCTTCTGATCCAATTGGTGATGGTGGTTCTGGTGTCGTAGGGCTTGGGGCCCTTTTCTCTGTTAAGGCTCTTTCAAGTCCTTCTCCTAGTGATGAAAGGTCGAGATTTTCCGCTAGGGGGTCGATGTCGTTTTCGTTGTTGGTCTCCGTTTTGTCTGTTTGTTAGGTGCTGCTGGTTGACGCAACCAAATGTTACAATCCTCTCCTCTCCGGGTGATACTTGCAGCAGGTAACCGATTGTTGCTAACGATCACTCCCTCTTTGCACAATAGATGTTGCGATAGCTAAGTCCGTTGACTCCTATCCAGCAACGTCGATCGCTAGGCTCATATAAGACAGTCGTGTCTTGATTTCCCGAAAGGGTGATAGATAAACATCTTTGTATTGAAAGTATAGTGTATGAAAGAACTTCGATGGTTGCGTGAAGAACCCAAATCCTCTGCCCCGAGGGTGCCCTTATATAGGGGTTCTTCCCTCAACCCCAACCCTGTGTGACTCGTACCCTCGCTTCACGCGACTCATGAATCATAGTGAGTCATAGTGTGAAATCCATCAGCTGACTCGTCCGAGTCAGCTGCGCTCTGCCTCGCAACCAATCAAAACTCAGAAAACAAGTCATATGCCCTAACGGGGTCACATGCGTGAAACCCATGACTCATAACTATGAGTCATGTGCGAAATACATAAACCACATGACCACAATCGTGCGTCATGTCAAATACCAACCCATAACAAGAACACAATAACACGCTATTGCGTCGTTATGTGAAAACCTATGAGTCAACTGAACTCATAGTGTGGAAGATAACAAACCGATAAGTAATAACTATTAGTCATGTGGGATTCTGCCTTGCTTAGTCACCATTTGTGACACGGATGATCAAACCGTACAGGAACGACCCTGTATACAAACTGGCTCAAGATTCTAACAACATCTCCCGAGGTGGAAAAATGCAACACTACTGCATCAGTGACGGCCTACTCTATGCCACCACTCGAGGAGGAGAGGACTGTCTCTACATACCAAAGGGACATGGGATCAATGGAGAAATACTTAGGGAACTAATGATTAGCGAGATCCACAACAAGGGACACCACAGCGGAGATAGGAACCTTCGGTATGCATCTGAATAGATCTACGGGCCGGAAATGCGGAAGGATTTCAGGGACTTTGTTAAGCAATGCGAGGTATGCCAGGCCAACAAAGAACGCAACACCTTACCAGCCGGTAATGCCCTAACCCTCCCTTTCCCCTGCGAGATATTTTCAAGCTATGCTATTCATTTTATGGGCACCTTTACCAAATTAAACGGCCCGGACTGGGTCCTGGTAGTAGTTGACAGAGCAGTGGGATTCAGCTGGCTGATCCCAACATCGGTTACTGCAACGGCTGTACAGACTACTGAGCTACTCCAGCACCATATTTTTATGCCTCATGGAGTACCTACCTCGATTTTCAGTGATGCTGACCCACGATTCACCTCTAAGTTCTGAAAGCAGACACTTAAGACTAGGGGGTTCGAACACATTATGGCTGCGCGCGGCCATCACCAAACGAATGGGCAGGCTGAACGGACAATCAGGGAGCTTAAGACCCCCCTGAGAAACGTCACCAACCTCCGCCAAACCAATTGGCTCACCTCCCTCCCGGAGGTGGCAGCATATTCTAAAGCTGGCCACTCTGATACTATCAACATGTCCCCATACAAAGCGGTGTATGGTCGAGAATACCCCCTCTTAGACACCTACCGAGTCTACCCTTCTGTGGTTCCTACCTTTGACGATTATTACAACAGACACCAGGAAATCAGGAACGCAGCATACCAGGCTCTGAAGCTAGCGAGAGTTTGGTCTACCAAGACCGTAGCCAAGAGAAGGGGCGATGTTAAACCTGTTGAAATTGGGGGAATGGTAATGATATTTGGTGACCAATTTGCGACGGAATCTGGCAGGTCCAGGAAGTTACAACCACGATGGAGAGGTCCATTTCTCTTCATCGAATTCGATGAACATACCCAGAATTACACAGAGAGCATGGATTCGAGGATATATCGACGACAGAGGGGAGTATTGCACTGCTCAGTTGTTAAACCCTACCACCCTAACGATGATGAACGATTCCCTGGAAGGGCCAAACCAAACCGGCGCCTATCCTAATTGATAACGAAAAAGAATGGGAGATTGAGACCATTCTTGACCATAGGACGAGGCATGGCAGAGGACAGTTCTTGGTGAAATGGAAAGGGTACCCAAATAGCGAGAATAGTTTGGAAACAGTGGAACGACTTGAAAATGCGATGGACCTGGTACAGGGATGGTGGACTGACAACATGCCAGGGAAGGAATTTCCTACTGTTTTTTCCGCTTATATTGCGGTTTGTTTTACTCCTACTAAGGATGGTTATGAGGAGCACTCTGAGGAGCCGACGGTGGATTTGGGTTTCTGGGAATTCCATTTGGACACCGACTATGATAGCGACGAGATCTAGGTTTCTGTGTTTTATATTTGAAATGATGTTTTCATTTTGTTTTCAGGGTGTAACCTGTACACGTTTATGTTTGGTTTCGAGTATGGTTTGAAACTCAGTATGTTTTATAATTGAGTTTGATACTCATGATGTTTTATGTTTGGTTTCGAGTATCGTTTGATACTCAGTGTGTTTTAGTTATTGTGTCAAGATATCGTATAATACTTGATATGTTTTATGTAACGTTTCAAGGCTACCGTTTTGGGAGTCTTCATGGTTATTGTTTACAAGGCTCCGGTTAGCCTGACAAGTGTATTTAAGACCTGCTATTCTCAGGACTTAGAGAGGGCAGACTTCGACAGACAGAGTTTTCAATATACTTGGTTGAACAGTTACTTCTTCGGTTCGCTTCGAGAATCCACTAAGACCCAAACATACTTAGCAATTAGCAACTACTTGGGAGTTGCGATATAGTAAGAAGTTTGTTACAACAACTTAGTCTAAGCCTCCGGTACTTAGTCTCATTACATACCGCACTTTGGTATAGAGATAGTATCGTTACCCTATCGATTCCCGCCACCACCCAGGAAGCGGTTACAGGATCTGTTCACAGCGTCGATACAGATAAATAGCCGTGGTAGGAGAGCTAAAATATGTATGCCATTCCAGGCCAGGGAGTGGGCTAGTACGAGGATTTTCAAGGGTGGCTCATATTTTCTGAGCCCAGTGGCCTCGTAGCAAATACTATAGTAGTGGAGTAGTACTGGAATAAGGAATTAGTAAAGATCACTTTAGAACAAGTGGAGTTTAATCACAACCAGGCAATGACCAACTGTGACCGAGCACTACTCTCTGGGGTGGTGGAGTACCGAAATGGTAGCCTAGTAGTGGAGATGCTTTTTGAATGACCTGGGGTTACTACTCTGAGTCTCACTTAGGCAGACACTGACTGTGGACGAACACCACTCACGTCTATGGCTCAACAATTATAAACTAAAAAAGCAAAAAGGTAAAGAGAATTTTTTATTTACATTCATTAAGAACAAGAGCTGAAATTGCCTCTTTACGGTGATCAAAGAAGAGATTGTAAAAGCATTTGAATAGATTCATTAGTCTGTTGATTGCTTTCAATCAATAAATCCATTTTCTTTCCTAACTTCTTCTGCACTTTCGTATTTTCTCTCTCCTGCTTCTCCCGTTCTGCCAACTTTTTTCTCAACTCTGCTGCTTTCTCATGCCTACTATCCACTACTCCTACAACTTCTTTGGCAATATGATGTTTTGGCCATTTTCGATGGTTCGGTTGGTGGGTTGAGTGATCATTTCTGCTATCACTGATACACTCAGTATGTCCTTCCTCTTTTGGCCTTTCCAGAGTTTTCTTTCGAACAAGATCTTCTAACGAGCTTTGTCGAAGTTTCTTTCCATTCTCTCTCCTCTTAGCCATCCATTCCTTTGCTGATTTCTTGATATCGGCATGTTTCGATAAGGACTCATAACGAAGAACGATGTCGTCAAGGCATTCGATATGGTCTGTTACTTCCTCATTGGTCCCAGTTTTTAGCTTAGACTGAGTTCCTGCTTCCTATATTAATAATTTTCGTTTAGTAGTTAGATTTAATTCTATATTCTTAATACTCAATTAAGTAACTAACCTTATGCCAAAGAACAAGCTTTTCCATCCTGTTCTTACAGGAGAACCAAGACCTACTTATCCCACCCTGAGCGAGGTTTCTAGAAACATCCTCCCACCGGTCTTCCTTCCGTCCAATCTGACCTAGAATAGGATCATCTGAGTGCACTTGACAGGCAAGTGCACGATCCTCCCAGGGCTGCGATGCTGCACGTCGCTTTCTCTTTCCCGGCAGTGATGTTGCTTCCTCATCCGGGCCCGGCTGGGCCTCATGGCTTTGGTAACTCTCAATGGAATATTGGATATTGCTGACGATCTGTCACAAACGGTTACTAATCAAGGCAGACTCTCACATGACTAATAGTTATTAGTCATCGGTTTGTTATCTTTCACGCTATGAGATCGGTTGACTCATAGCATTTTACATGACGACGCAATAGCGTGTCATTGGTTTATTGTGATTAGTTGATATTTTGACCTGACGCACGATTGGGGTCATGTGGTTTATGTATTTCGCACATGACTCATAGTTATGAGTCATGGGTTTCACGCATGGGACCCCTTTAGGGCACATGCCTTGTTTTATGAGTTTTGATTGGTTGCGAGATAGGGCGCAGCTGACTCGAACGAGTCAGCTGATGGATTTCACAATATGACTCATTACAAGTCATGAGTCGTGTGACGCGAGAGCATGAGTCACGCAGGGTTAGGGTTGAGGGAAGAACTCCTATATAAGGGCACCCTCGGGGCATGGGATTTGGGTCACGAACCATCTCCCTTACACACCTGGCGATTGAAATCTCAACACCATGAGAATTCATCGTCAACATCCACCACCACCGCACTCTCCATGAGCTGCACCCTCCCCCTCCCGCCCTACTTCCCTTATCATGTTCTTGTGCCCTGGCGTCCTTGTTTCTAGGGGTCGTTTGGCTCAATCACCCCTTCTTTTCGCTTGCGCTCCGCTCCGCTGCCTCGCTTAGCTTTCGCACGGTCGGCAACACCCTTTCGCCCATGTTACAGACGGCTGGGACTACAGTTCGCAGTAGGAGAAAACATTTCAACAGGCCACAGTCGATTTCTCCATTCTCTTTACTTCCATTAGAGGCTGCCTAGTCAGACACGCACACGGTTATCGATAGTTGCCACGGTTATTGGGTCTACCCCTCCTCTCCCCCTTCAGGTTTCGTCCCGTTGCTCGGTTATAGCTACAATCCACTCACTCGGCTGGCAGCCTACTGCCCCTTTACCTTACGCCGCTCTCGCTATTTCTCCACGGTCGCACCCCTCGGTTACGCTCAGTCGTTGTATTGCACTGCCTCGGTGGCGGATGTCAACGCCTTGGGTTCTTGAGTAATGTACGCAACGCCGCAACGGTTTATAGTGGCTCCCGCTCCCCCATTGTTCTTCTTTCATTGTCGGTTACTTTGGGTTTCATCAGTGGTTATAACAATTTTTTATTTTGTTGGCGTCTACGGCAAGGGTTTTCCTGTTGATTCCTCCCCATGTATTTATTTGTATTTTTCTTTTTGACTGTTCAGTCCGAGGGGGATTTCTTATTTTGCGTGGCTGGTGTGCGGTTGGTCTCATACCAGAGAGACTTGGGTTGATGGCTTTTTCCCTAGTGCCGGGGTGGAGAAAAATAGGGGCTGAGGTTTTTTCTTTACCATAGCTAGCGCTGCACTTAGTCTTTGTTCCCAGTAGTTGATTAATACAAAGCACATGAAAAAAAAAAAATGAAAAAAAAAAAGAAAAAATGAAAAAAGGCATGGGATTTGGGTTCTTCACGCAACCATCTAAGTTCTTTCATATACCAGACTTTCAATACAAAGATCTTTATCTATCACGCTTCTGGGAACCAAGATACCACTGTCTTATATGAGTCTAGCGATCGACGTTGCTAGATAGGAGTCAACGGACTTAGCTATCGCAACAGCTATTGGGCTAAGAAGAAGTGATCATTAGGAGATTATCGGTTACCTGCTGCGAGTATCACCCGGAGAGGAGAGGATTGTAACACGATCGGGAGGGCGGGAGAGAGTGAAACTCTCCTTTCGGAAAAGGCTTGTACTGAGTTTGGATGAACAATATGTTCAAAGTTCATTTTTGACAGAAGTGAGGACTTGGACTATGGTGCGTTATGTTACATCACTATTCTAGCTTTTATGTGCATGACTTCTTGGCCTGACATCACTCACTTTTTTTTCTTTTTCTTTTTTAATCATATCTACCGCAAAGTCAAAACCACATCCAGCTCCAAATCTCTGACTCTTGGCATACAGGGATTCTGGATACATCCACCGCAAAGTCTCTATTTTGTGTTTTTGCTGGTTAGGATATTGTAGATGATGGGTAATGGAGTTGGTCAGTGACTAAAATTCCTAGGAGATGTTTTATGGTGACGTCATAAATACCTTAGGACTGTCCAATGGAAGCACCAGAAAACGCCACATCTCTTTAAATGCTATTACTAGCCGACCAGCAATTTCTCTCTTAATACCGGTAGTGCAAGCTCCTTGAGACCTAGGGAGAGTCGGAAACGATTCCGCCCTTTGCGGTGCATCCTAGATCTTTTGACTTAGACTAACAACACCTAGCCCATGGCAATGGTGACGGCCAGCAATGAGCAGTCTTTTATGTTTTCAACCAGGTAAGAGATATCTGGGGATTAATTTCTTCTTTCCCCCTTTTTGCTAGTTTTTCCTGCTTTTGCTTTTCTTCCCGGCTTGTTGGGGATCTGATTAGATAGGTTATCGGATAATCAGATCTCAGGTTGTGCTGTATATGTATTTCCCCCGGATGTTACCATGTCCCCCTGCCGTGCTTTGCTCTTCGCTCGGGGAGATCTTCCGGCGCGTCCGTTCACCTTCGCTGATGCTGAGCTTGTTACTGGAACTCCAGCTACCGTAGTGTGTGGTAGGTGATGAGCCTGTCACGCTACGGTTAGTCTTGCTGCCATAATGTACGGTACGGTGGTTGGGCACTCAAGTTACGCCGCCATACTGTAATTTGGAGAAGCTCGTTCTCACGCTAAGAGGTCAAAAGAAAGTGTGGCAAAATACATGGGTATGGTTCGGGGCACCGCGAGGCTTCTTAGAAAATGATCATTCCTTTTTCCGGTGGTGATAGACTATGTGTCTTTCCTTCCTCATTGGAGAGAGTTTTGCCAAGATACTGCTTGTTAAGTTAGCCTCGTGCGACTTAATCCAGCCGGCACCGGCACAAGCTTAAAATCTGCCCTTTCTCCTGCTCAAGTTAAAGCTTCAAATTTCTTTTCGTGAATCTTGAGAGTGCGACAAATCGAGCACACTTGCAGGGGTCTTAAGTGTAGAGGTTGTGGTCGTTCAGCTCACGGGCTTGGAGTTGGTGATACAATATTCTAGGGTTAAGGCCTTGATTTGTTGTGCCTGGAACAATTCAGGTAGCTCTCTCACTCGCAATCTTTAATACCCACTACAGGCTCAGAGGTCGGTAGGCATTGTACCTTATAAGTAGTAAGTTCCGGTGCTCTGAGTGTTCCTGTCGAGTAGATTGGTAAATGTTGATTGTATCCCTTGGGCGGTCTGAGACACTAAAATTCGTTACCAGGCACACTCAGAATTGTCATTCAGCATCATGCCAGCCATTAATTTTCAACGAATGACAATTCTGAGTGTGCCTGGTAACGAATTTTAGTGTCTCAGGCCGCCCAAGGGCTATCATAGTACTCTTACCGAAGAACGAGTAAGTTTAGAGGTTGTCACGGTGAATTGCTTATGTCGTGAATGCTCTCGGGAGTTTCACATTCTAGAAGCGCTTGAGAATCACTGTAATCAGGTGTTTTCAACTCTCCCCCCGCCCTGGGGATGTACTTGGCTAGCTAATACTCTAATTAGATCCACAAATTGGAATCAATAACCACCCCTAGCCTGCCGGCAGCGATGTCTTGTTCAGCCTAATTTCTAGCGTCAGAGGAGAGCGGACGAGGAGATGAAACACTCCACTCAAGTAGAACAAGTATTCACTTACAAGTACACGTTAGCACTCACATCGGCCTAGATTGAGCGGGGGTCCCTAAGGTAAAATTAGGCTTCTTTGTGTTTCTCAACAAAGGCAGGGAAATCATCGCTGTGACTTGTTTCCCAACTCTACATCTCAACATAAAAGGAAAGCCCTGGGGCTAAAAAAAAACGTCCCTACACACCCTGCCCTTGCGCGACAAAAAAAAAACGAAAATTTAATGAAAGAAAAAAAGCGCAAACCACCTGCGGATTCATGACATACAAACACACCATGACCCTCGACAAAGTCCGTGTCTATTCTCAGCATCTAAGAGGTGTATTACCTATAATGTCTTTTTAGTTGATATCACAACGTTCTACCTTTAATAAATAGGCTATAGTCTTGTTCGTTTTGGGGATGGATGCGTGGTGTAAACTATTGAACAGGGGAAGCGTGTGGGAATCGATACGGTAAACACTCGGTTTCTGTACATTTCAAGAGGGTTTTAATCGATATGTGGTTATGGGAGTCGTCAGACAACCTCAAAACAGGCAATTCTGCAGAATCTAAAATGTCTCTCTGTACATTCCGAAATGTAGTGAAGAGAATTCGAGAAAGGGTGTACGCTGGAGGTCGAGAGCGGTGGTGAGATGGAGATCAGTAAAGGGTGCTTGTCGGAAATCGGAAAAGGAATTGGTCGAGAGACTATTTGGTGGTAAACCGATAAAGGAAGCGCAGAAAGTCGGGCGGTGGGAGAAACCACGATTGAAAAGGAAAGCAAGCGATAGGAAAAGAAAGAATATGCTCATTGTGCGATCTAAGTACAGAAATGAGAAACTAAACTTGAGGTATTAGTGCTCTGGAAGAATGTGCGGTAGAATACCAAGTTTGGCTTCTTAATTTGCCAACTCCTCCAGACAACTCTTATTTTGTGACCAGAAGGCCACATATCCACGATGAAACCGGGAAACCTCTTTCCGGTAGTGTAACAGTAATACCCATCACTCATGGGAGAGCTGAAATCATCCTATATCTTCATCGTTAGTTCGGTGAGGACACAGTCAGAGATGCAAGCAGCAGTAGAGATAGGCCGATATCGTGAAGAAAATTCGCGAAGACACTTCACAACTGTAGGTTGAAGTCATTTTAGGAAGCTACCTTAAGTTATCCCTTGACTGCTGGGTATATACTGTGTGTGTATAGATTCCTCCTAGTCTCATTGAATATCAATGCTATTCCAAAATCATACCTCCATGAAGGCATAGAAGTGTGGCGGATGTTAGAATTCAGACACCTCGACCAAATCGGATCAAGGAACTAGGTCGCCAAGCCCCGGAATTAACTTATGTTAATATCATACCACCTAGGTATTCCTGCCTAGTGCCATTCGAAGAGGGCGTAGGCTGGACGTGTGACAGCGTTTTCTCCCGAACTCCCGCTAAACTGGTACTTATACTTCTAGTTAGCCAAATCACAGATCATATCAACAACGACTCCGCCAAACATCCTATCACCACTTTTGTTAAATAACCACTCTTCCACCATGGCTCTCACTCTCTCATTGATGAGCAACTTAGACACGGCATCCGAGCGTTGGAGGGGTCAGCGGTACTCTGTGACTCGGGCATTCCGCCGCAATTCAGTCGGGAGTGCTAGAATTTTTCCAAAAGCTCCTACGATGGGTCACCATAGTACGATACAGAAGCGTCCACAGAGTTCATACGATACCCAGACTTCGGCCCTCAACCAGACCCCGCATGCGAAGAATGCCATCCCTAACCTTACGGCCAAAGACATTTCACTTCAACTCTACCTCATCAAAGATCTTCCATCCCCACAGCAGCTAAGAGAGAGATTTAAGTTGGTTGGAGGTTTTAAGGACCACACTACGGGCGAGGTTCATTTCCGGGCACAGGAGGACTACACTAGTACGAAAGACGAGCACCCGCAGAGTCCATATGATGTCCAGGCTTCGGCCCTCAACCAGACCCCGCATGCGAAGAATGCCATCCCTAACCTTACGGCCAAAGACAGTTCACTTCAACTCTACCCCATTAAAGATCTTCCATCACCACAGCGGCTAAGAGAGGGATTCAAGCGGTATCCACCCTTCCAGGACCACACTAAGGAGCAAGAAGACAAGTTTTATTTCCAATCCCAGGAGGGCCACCCTGGTATGATACCCAAGCATCCGCAGAGTTCATATGATGCCCAGACTTCGGCCCTCAACGAGACCCCGCATGAGAAGAATGCCATCCCTAACCTTACAGCCCGAGACGCTTCAAGTCTACCCTACCCCATCAAAGATCTTTCATCACTACCGCAACTTTTAGAGCAACTGGAAGCCAAATGGCATCAACGCTTCCAGGAGATTCAAGGCCAGTTTCTTCTCCAAATACTGGAGTGCCAAGCAGAGTTGTACCGGTGCTCTAATGAGTGGCTTGCGCGGTTTGACAAGAAAGATCAAGAAATTCGGGAGAAATCAGATGAAAATGCCGCCCTTATTGTTGAGTCCTCACCTCCGATTTACCTACTGTTTCTAACCGATATATAGGCCACAGTTCTATATGAAATAACCGAAAGGATGATATTCAAGGAAAATTTCAATGTTAGAGGCGCCTTGGGTAAAAAATCAGAAAGACCTTCTTTTTTTTGATTGTTACTAATAGTAAGTGGTAGAACGCATGGTGCATCACGCAAAGCTCATCAAGAAGATCGGAGCCGATTACCCCCCTAAGATTCAGGCAGGGCTCAATGAACTCGCCAAAACACCTGCATTCACTAAGGTTCTCCACGACGAAGTAGCCTCCCGTGGCCTTAAACCAGAAGCTGTTACCCCGTGTATCGCTTTGGTCTATGACAAAGTCTTCCAACACGCCCATGGCAATGATTATATCATTACTCTTTAC
>Ga0307507_10009471_pt1 | contig 12954 bp, 18 predicted proteins | sample 7_EM_MG_FD_207223 | JGI IMG/M metagenome (GOLD analysis project Ga0307507, IMG submission 207223) | Populus trichocarpa ectomycorrhiza microbial communities from riparian zone in the Pacific Northwest, United States - 7_EM | ecosystem: Host-associated > Plants > Roots > Unclassified | place... | reverse complement strand
CTCATAAGATAAGAACCTCCTTATTGAAGAGGGCTTTTCTTGAACCATAGAAGGACCAACATGTTGAGACCTTAGATCTTTATCAGACAATAAAATAATGCAGCTTACCCTAGGTAGGGCGTATTTGGGGTGCTAATACCTTTCCTTTACGCAATCAGTCTCTGTACCTGATCTCTGAGACCAGTTAGGGTTCCTAGTAACCATACTACTAGGTGGCGACTCCATTCCATTTTTTTTTACTAATAAGAGACAAGAATTCCTTGTCTCCTCATATTTGCCAGAATAGATAGACATTACCACACCTAATGATGATAGGTGGTGGGCGATTGCCGCAACGCCGCACACGTGCGACACTCTCGATAGAATATACACAAATAGTAAAATACATAATATGTTAAATGAATAGAAAAAAAAAATTATTGTGTAGGGAAGATGATAGCTTTATGAATTTGGAATAAAATGTTTACGTGAGATAAATATATTGGAATACATTCAATGAGAATTTGCAATAGCTCAACTTAAATTTAGAATAAACCGATGGTGGATTTAGAGACAATTAAACCTTGAAATAAATGATTAAATCCAAAGAAAACTCTAATTAAAAGAAAAGGATGAAAAAGAATGAGAAAAGACTTTAAATGGGCCAATGTAAAACTAAAGAAAATATTGGGCCAATGTAAGAATAAAGAAAATATTTTGGGTCAATGTGAAAATAAAAGGAAAATGAGGGGTTAATATGTAAATAACAAGAAGATGTGGGGCTAATGTGTAAATAAAAAACCATAAGGGCCTAATATGTAAATAAAGGATTAATATGGTATAAATAGGAGACTTGGCTTCCCAAGGAAACCAAGTTCCAGACAACCATTTATAAGAGGGAGAGAGGAGGAATCCTTGAAAAGTTCTCATAAATTTCTTGGTAAACACTAAGAGAAACATAGATTTAGGGGATTTGGGAGATCAAAAACACCAAAAACATTAAGAGATTTAAGAGAGTATAGGTTGTAACTGAGGGTTTTAGAGGAAGTGAAGGGAGAAAGGAAAAAGTGAAGACAACTTAGTTTATCCTTATATTTGTCTCTTGATTCGTCATCCATCAAGGGTAAGAACTCCATCCAACTTGCTTAGATTGAAAAATATGTGATATGAGATGTGTTGAAATTGTTAGTGTATGTGAAATTTAGATTATGAACCTTAGTTATGTGTCTTGATGTTGTTTACTATGTGTAATCATTGAATCATGGTTTGATTGAAAGAGATTTTATCTATAGAGGGTAGATTTGATTAGTTTGATTTATGTAAAATTCATGTTTAATCGTATTAGAAAAGATATTGAAAAGAAATGGGTATTTTGAATGATTAAGAAATACATTAAAATACTTTATTGCTTGTTAAAGTGACAAATTAAAAACAGGATAGACTTATCATCAGACTTCCAACTGTAATTTGATTCTGAAAATGATAAAGTTTGATATACCTATCTTCAAGAAAAGTTGTAGGTATGAATTCTAGCTTTCAAATGCAGCTAGTTTTGCATTTATTGGAGCTATGAAACTCCAAATATAGACTAAAACTAAAGAAAGGTCTAACCTGGAACCTTCTAGACAATCTCATATGTTGCTATCATGAGAGATTATATATATATATATATATAGCAGATCTGCGTTCATCACCCTTTATAAAAGTTTTAGCCTTATGTCTTAAGTTTCTAACGAAACAAACCGTGTTTAAAATCGAGTCTTACAACTCTAGTTATGATTGAATAACTGAATAGTGTTCTGAGGAGCTTAGACTGAAGTGACAAAAATAATTAATGGGACAATGTGTTGTGATGATATTTATGATAGGTTTGTAGATGTTGATAACTTGGTATAGTTCTAATACAGGAAAAATTTTGCTGAAATTTTAGTAGAATCTAAAAAAAAATTAAGATGTTATGTTCATAGTTATATTTTTTTCTCGATGACAAGAAGTTTGTTAACAACACCTACCCATTTATTCTTTTGTATTTGAAAAAGAATTATCTAAGTTGAGTTCAATAAATACGTTAACATTTTTATTTTTTTGCATTTATTGGCATATATTGTTCTTGATGTATTTAATTAAATGCATGCATAAAATCTCTTTTGTAAAAAAACACATTGGAGAAACCTGCATATTCGCTTTTTTTTTAAAAAAAGAGAAATTATCCAACTCCTAGCGAAACGCGGGTCAAATAACTAGTAGTTTCTAATTTTACATCTATATTATTTGGTAGAAACAGTAACAACTTGAGGAACAAAGAAATTTTAAAGTATTCAATGTTTAATCACTAATAGTTGTTTTATAAACGCAACTTCATAAAAGAGATAGATATAGAGATGAAAGAAAAAAACGCATCCAAACCCACAAAAATAATATGAATATTTCTACCATATATATATATATATATATATAATCTCTCTTGTTTCTCATTTATGTTTGTAGTTACTCCTTGAGTGCTTTGAATTTTTTTATAATAACATCTTTTCAATGTAAATAATGAATCAAACCTATAAAAATAAACCATAAAATTAATGAATCATAAATCAACATAATAAAGCAATCATATATTAGCAAAACTCATTAAAGGATCTAGCCAAAATTTAAGAAATTAACCACCCATAAAAGTCATAAATCCATAGCCAACAATGTTTTCTTGATTAAAACATATAAAATCAAACTTCAAACTAACAAATCCTGGCCGTATTAGTTAAAAATACACAAAATCCATAAAAAAAATCTAGCAAAAATGATGTTAAATAAGAAATAAAGGGATATAAAACAGGAAAGAATGAGTTGTTGAGGTAAACTCATTGAAAACCCTTGTAAACCTATCATAATCATATATTATGACAAATGCAAATCTCTTTCCTCCAAGACTTGAAACACTCATAGGACCGAATAGGTTCATATGAAGAAGTTATAGTGCTCAATTTGTGGAGACATGATTCTTGGCTTTGAAAGAGCTTTTGACTTGTTTTCTATATTGGCAAGCATCATAAATCACTTTTTTTTATACTTAAGTTGTTGAAGTCTTTTCACAAGCTCTTTCTTAGATAACTTTTGAAGTAATTCCATGTTACATATCCAACTCTTTTATGCCAAATACAAGGTAAGTCTACCATATCACTAAAACACTTAACATCATAATCAATCTCATTAAAGTTAATAACATAAATGTTTCCAATTCTATTCAAATTACCAAGCAATGTAAAGATTAGAAAATAACTATATTACCTGTATTACATAATTGACTAATACTAAGCAAGTTGTACTTTAAGCTATCAACAAGTAAAACATGCTCAATAGTAGAGGAACTTCTAGTGTTACCGATACCTTTTACCTTTACTTTGGTATCATCACTAAATGTTGCATGTTCAACATTTTTTTCTTTAAAGAAAATGAATTTGGGTATGTCACCCATCATATGTCTTGAACATTCGCTGTCCAAATACCACTTGTCTTTCTTTTTATACAAGAAAAGGATCACATCATTTGATTTTTGTACCTATAATCTCATGGTTCCATTTTGGTTAGTAAATGTGTCTTTTGGCACCCAAATAATTGTTTTTAGTTGATATATTCTTATGCATGCAATGTTTTTTCATGAAAACCATTTTTTTCATAAGAATTACATAAGCTTAAAGATGTTGATGCTTTAACAAAAAAATTTAAGTTTTTTAGTTTTCATTGATTTATATCCCAAACCACTTTTCTCAACATGCATCTTTGATTATGTAGAAGTTGATCTAGGTTCTCATTTCCTTTAGTAAATTTAGTCAAAGTAGAATTTAAATCAATAACTTGAGCTTTCAATTTTTCATTTTCTTTAACTAATTTCTCATTCAAAATTTATAAATTATATACGTATTTCAAAGAATCTAGTTGCCTTTTGAAACCAATATTCATTATTAATAAGGCATCTTTTTTTTTTTGCAAAATATAAAAAATATTTTGAAAATGTATCAAGTTTGCTTTGAAAAAAATATATTCTTATGCACTCTCTTGTATTCATGATACAATTCATCGAAAGCATTTTGTGATTTTTCAAAAGTAATTTGAGGTTTAAGTTCATTTACCTCATCATCGTTGAGGAGCTAGCAACCATCAAGCAAATCTCTTCTTTGGTGGTGTCAATATTAGTCATCATTTATAATTTAGCTAATTCCCCCAATCCTAAATCATCATCATCATCTTTTGAAGAGGTTGCGCTATCATCCTCGTCATCCCAAGTAGAAGCCTTCAATGCTTCTTCTTCTTCTTTTTTTATTGAACTTTGGTCTTTTTTTGACATTTAGGCAATCTTGCTTCACATGACCTAATTTCTTGCATTCATAGTATATGATAGCATCCATATTGCTTGATTATCCCTCGTCATATTTTTCTCTTCTAAAATTTCTCTAATTTCCACCATACTTCTTATACCTATAAAATCTGGTGGATTTTCTAGCCATCATGGCTATCTCTTCATCTTCTTCTTCACCATTATATTCATCCTTGTTCTCATTGTCATTCTCCAATCTTAGAGCTAAGGATTTATTTTAATACCACTATCTTTCACCTCAAGCTCCTTAATCTTTCCTTTATGAGTTATTAAGGATCCAATGAACTCATTAAAATTAAGCGTCTTAAGATTTTTGCCCTTCTATATAGCTGTGACAATATGTCTGAAAAATTCTGGTAAAATTTTAGTCCGGTCCAACGGTCAGATTAAGAGTTATGCTCGATAGAATAAAAGTAGATAGTTGACACAATTACATTAGAATTTGAATTTTCTTGTTCAAACTCTTCTTGGATCGTATAAGTTCTCAAGCTCTAGGTAAAGATCTTAAAATTTTACCAATTATTTATTCATTGGTGATATTTTTTTCTTAGGCTAACAAGTTCACAAACAAAAGTGATGAACCTAGTATGCATTTCATAAATATTTTCATTAAGATCCATTTTAAAGAGTTTGTGTGCTCTAGTAAGGCTTACTAATCTAAACTCTTTCACTTGACTTGTTCCCTTACGGGTAACTTAAAAAATCTTTCAAAATTCAAAACTTATTTTAAAACTCTTAACCCTAGTAATCTTCACTTAATTAAGAGCACAAAAGAATGCATTCATAGCCTTAGCATTATAACTATGTGATGTGATCCAAGCAACACTAAAAGATCCATTAAACATTATAGTTGGTCTAGTGACAAAACTTAGAGCTAAAAGGTACAAAGAAGCTTTCAATAGACTTCTTTGAGACACATGGGCTTAGGTGGACTTCAAGAAGTTATAAAATAATTAAAATATCTACTAGACGAGTACTTTCTCCTCTAGCTGAAAGTGTAGCTGAAAACTCCAATGATGATAAGGATGATGATGTAGTTAAACTTGGATGGAAGTCCCGTACACACCAAAATCTCTTATATGAGACATGACCAAAGAGAGAGTTAGGTGGTAGATTTCAGCCAAATGGGAGGAATATTGATGATCATGATGATTTATATCTAATGTTTCTAAAAGTGTTTATGAGTATTTTAAGAAGATGGAAGCATCTATGATTAAAGTTAATGTTTCTGAAGATAGGAAAGCCACAATTGCTAATTTTTAAATGATTTAAATAGAGATATTTCTAATGTGGTTAAATTACAACGTTATTTAGAAATGGAAGATATAATGCATATGGCTATAAAGGTGGAAAAACAATTGAAAAGAAAAGGTAGTGCGCGACTAGGTGGTTATTTGGGTTATGAGGGTTTGAAGTTGAATTTCAGGAAAGAGAGAAATGCACAACAAAGCCAATAGCAATACCTAAAGTTGATGAACCCTTATATGTTAAAAAACAAGGGCAGCTATAGAGGAAAAAGGAAGAAATAATGTTCAGTTAATGCATAAGCAATAGATTAAGTGTTTTAGGTGTCAAGAACTTGAGCATTATACATTAGAATGTCTAAATAAAAGGATTGTGATTTTAATAGATGATGGAGAAGTAGAGTCAGCTAGTGATGAATCTGAATATGAAAGCATGTCAACACTTGAAGATGAGCAATATGAAAGCATGTCAACACTAGTGATGCTAGTAATGTTGAATATGTTATTAATGGTGAATCCTTGGTTGTAAGAAGATGTTTAAATGTTCAGGTTAGTGAAGAAGATGAGCAATAAAATGAGAATATATTTCATAATAGATGTCATAGAAAGAAATAAGGTATGTAATATGATTATTGATAATGATATTTGTACTAATGTTGCTAGCATAACTTTGGTTAGAAAGTTGAACTTGACTACTACTAAGCATGCTACACCATATAAGCTTCAATGGTTGAATGAATGTGGAGAAGTTAGGATGACTAAACAGGTTTTAATCTCATTTTCAATAAGGAGATATAAGGATAAGGTTTTATGTGATGTTGTTCCTATGCATGTTGCACCTCTATTATTGAGGAGACCTTGACAATTTGACAGGCTAGCCAAGTATGATGGTTTTAAAAATTGGTATACATTGGAAAAGGATGGGAAAACATACATGATTGCACTATTATCACCTAGACAAGTGTATGAAGATCACTTGAAGCTGAAAAAAGCAGAAGAAACCAAATAGGCCTTGTTAGAAGATAATGGTGAGGATATGAGGCTGAGTGAAAATAAGGTGAGTCGTGAGTGTGAAACACCAAAAGGTAAAGTTTTGGCCATTAAAGACAAAGTTCAAGGCTTCACCTAAAAAAAAAGGGGGGGCGGGGAAGGCCAAGTGTGGAGAGAAGAAAGAAAGGGTGAGAAAAGAAAGTGTGTAGGAGAGTTTATAAGCTAATCTAAAGAAGTGTGACTTTTGCATGGAGAAGATTGTTTTTCTTAGATATGTTATTAGTGCAAAACGTATTGAGATGGATGAGGTTAAGGTTAAGATTATAAAAGAGTGGCCTACACCTAAAATTAGAATGAAAGAAGGTGATGAATGGAAAACTACTTTTAAAACTAAATATGATTTCTATGAATGGTTAGTCATGCTTTTTAGACTTACTAATACGTCTAGTATTTTTATAAGATTGATGAACCATATGTTGTGTGCATTCATTGGTAGGTTTGTAGTTATTTATTTTGATGATATATTGATCTATAATGAAGGATTATATAAGCATGTGGATCATTTAAGACAAGTACTTGATATGCTTAAAAAGGAAAGTTTGTATGCTAATCTAAAGAAGTGTGACTTTTGCATGGAAAAGACTATTTTTCATGGATATGTTGTTAGTGCAAAAGGTATTGAGATGGATGAGGTTAAAGTTAAGACTATAAAATAATGGCCTACACCTAAAAGGAATGAAAGAAGGTGATGAATGGAAAACCACTTTTAAAACTAAATATGGTTTGTATGAGTGGTTAGTCATGCTTTTTAGACTTACTAATGCGCCTAGTACTTTTATGAGATTGATGAACCATATATTGTGTGCATTCATTGGTAGGTTTGTAGTTATTTATTTTGATGATATATTGATTTACAATGAAGGATTATATATGCATGTAGATCATTTAAGACAGGTACTTGATATGCTTAGAAAGAAAAGTTCGTATGCTAATCTATAGAAGTGTGACTTTTGCATAAAAAAAACTAATTTTCATGGATATGTGTTAGTACAAAAGGTATTGAGATGAATGAGGCTAAAGTTAAGGCTATAAAAGAGTGGCCTTCACCTAAGACGGTAAGTGAGGTAAGTTTTCATGGATTGGCTAGTTTCTCTAGAAGATTTGTAAAAGATTTTAGTACAATAGTTTCTCCATTAACTAAAATTGTAAAGAAGACAATAAGTTTTAAATGAGAAATTAAACAAGAGAAAGCTTTTAATTTGTTAAAAGAAAAGCTTATTTTAACCCCATTATTGCTTTGCCTAACTTTATAAAAACTTTTGAGATTGAATGTGATACTTCAGGTATAGGTATTGCAACTGTTTTAATGCAGAATAAAAGACCCATAACCTATTTCAATGAAAAGCTTAATGATGCAACTCTAAACTATCCAACATATGATAAAGAGGTATATGCATTAGTGAGGACTTTGGAGACTTGGTAACATTACCTTTAGCCTAAAGAGTTTGTGATTCATACTGATCACCAATCTTTGAGACACTTGAAAAGTAAAGATAAGTTGAATCGTAGACATGTCATCAAATACAAGCAAAGTAAAAAAAATATAGTTTGAGATGCATTATCGTGAAAACATGTTCTTCTTAATACTTTGAATACCAAACTTTTAGGATATGATTATGTGAAAGAATTATATCTTGATGATATTGATTTCAGCGAAACTTATTTCCAATGTGAACATGCGACAACTAATGGATTTTTTAGGCATGATGGGTTTTTATTTAAAGATAAAAAGATTATACGTGTCTAATTATACGAGAAGCTCATGGTGGTAGATTAATGAGACACTTTGGGATTACAAAGATTTTAGAAGTTTCACATGAACATTTATATTGGATTAACATGAAAAGAGATGTGCAAATAATTTGTGATAGGTGCATAATATGTAAATGAGCTAAGTCTAAAGTGATGCCCTATGAGTTATATACACCTTTACTTGTTCCTAAGGAACATTGAGTTGATATTTCTATGGACTTTATTTTTGTTTACTTAGGTTAAAGAAAAGAAAAGGCTCCATATTTATTGTTGTAGATATATTTTTTAAGATGACACATTTCATACCTTGCCATAAAATTAATGATGCAACTAATATAATGGATCTATTCTTTAGGGAGGTAGTTCAATTACATGGTGTTCCAAGGAGCATTATTTCTTATTAAGATGTTAAGTTTTTTAGCTGCTTTTGGAAGGTTTTCTTGGGATAAGTTAGGAACTAAAATTTTATTTTCTACTACTTGTGATTCATAAACAAATGATCAAACTAAAGCAGTAAAAAAGAATTTAACTCAATTATTAAGATCTATCATTTAAAAAAATCTTAAAAAATAAGAAAATTGATTGTTATTTACTGAATTTTCATATAATCATAGTGTGCATTCTACTCTTGATTATTCACCATTTCAGACTGTTTATGGTTTTAATCTTTTAACATCATTAGACTTGATTTCTTTACTTATTGATGAAAGGGTAAGTCTTAATAGTAATAAAAAAGCACGGATGATGAAAGACTTACATGCAAAGATACGACAATAGATATAGAAAAAGAATAAGCAATATGCATTCAAGATTAATAGAGGACACACATTAGTAAGGGTTGAACTGGGAGATTGGGTTTGAGTCCATATGAGGAAAGAAAGGTTTCTTGAACAAAGGAGATCAAAATTGATGCCTCAAGAATATGGTCATTTTCATATCATGGAGAGGATTAATGACAATGCTTACAAAATGGATCTACTAGGTGAGTATGTTGTTAGTTATTTATTCAATGTTTCTAATCTCTCTTTATTTTATGTAGGTGATGATTTAAGGATGAATCCTTTCAAGCAAAAAGAGAATGATGTGATCCAAACAATACCAAGATATCTATTAAAGGTTGAAGTTGGTCCATAACAAGACTTAAGGCTAAGAGGTTTAAATAGACTTTCAATGGACTTTTTTAAGACACATGAGATAAGGTGAACTTCAAGAAGATATTAAATAATAAAGAACAAGCCTTCATTAATTTAATTCATGTTCAATAAGAGCTTATGGTGAGCATTCAAACATTACAAAAAGATTAGAATAAGAAGATTCAGATATGCAAGTTTAACTTTTCGATATTATTTTGGTCATAACAGAATAAGACATTTTAATGTGATTCTAGTTGCATCAGTAAGTATATATTCATATCTTTATAGTGATATATGGCATGCCTTATAACTCATTAAGACGAGAGATAACCATGTGTTTGAAGTTAGGCTTTGATTCCACTAACAAATTATAAAAATGACTTTAGTCTTATTTAAATAAGTTGGGCTATTATTTTATTTATTTTAGTTACTATTAGGCCTTTTAGAGATATTAGAGCTTTTATTTAAATTTGGATTCATTGGATTATTATTATTTATTAGGTTTATCCATATCCATTAGGTATATCATATTAGACTTAGGATTCTTTCTAATACAAATACTCTTTTGTAGAAACCTTTTAAGGTTAGACTAATAAAGTATTAAGATCAAATCTTTATGAAATTGTAATCTAACTCAAGAATGCTAAAAATTAGTCAATAATTACAATGATGAATTTTACCAGTTAATGGCTAAGAATGACTTGGCAGAAACAGAAAAGTAGTTGATGATGAGGTATCTAAATGAGTTACAATAGTCCATCTAGGATATGTTGTGCCTACATCTTTATAGATAGTTTCAAAGACATATTAAAAGGCTTTGAGGGTAGAGAAGCAACAAGCTACTAGGATTATTAGCATAAACTTCCAAAAAGAACAAAACAACATAGAAGAGCGTAATAATAATCAAATGGCGATGACCACCCAATCCAGACTGACTCAACAAAATCCATAGATAACAAGCTAACAAGTGTTATAGATATAATGAATTAGGGCACCAAACTAACAAGTGTAGCAAACCTAAGAGTCATTTGAGAAAGAATATATTGATAGAGAAACATGCAGATGTTATGATTAATCTTATTTATGATAACTTGAATAGCAATGAGAAGATCATGTATGAAGATGGTTGTGCTCAACTAGTCATTCGAAAGAGTATATTGACTCTCAATGGTGATTCATGTAAAGATTAACGATGCACTGATATCTTTCACTCAATGTGCATTATAAAAGATAAGGTATGTAACCTAATAATAGATAGTAGTAGGTATAAGACAATGAAGAAGCAACTCCAACTAAAAATCGAAAGCCACTTTAAGCCTTATAAACTAACTTAACTAAATAAAGACATTGAGGTAATTATTGATAAACCATGCCTTTTTTTCATTTTCCATGGGGCATAAATACTTTAATAGTGCTTGGTATGATATGATGTCAATAGATATGTGCCATATTTTATTGGGTAGACCATGAAAGTTGATAAGGGTGTTATGCATGACAGGAGGAATAATACCTACACCTTTAAAATAAAAGAAAAACGTATATTATTGGCACCTATGAAGAAAGAAATGGTAAAGAAAACTAAAAAAAAGGAAAAGGCTTGTCATTGTCATAATTAATGAATGAGATAAAGGTTGCGCAAAAGATGTATGATTTAATGCCTATTAGTAATGTTATTTAGGAAAATACCGGTGATAGTCTTGAACAAGTGCGGGGTGTATTGGCAAATTTTACAGATTTGATACCAGAGTAGCTACATAAAGGATTACCTCCTATTTAAGATATCCATCACCGTATTGACTTAATTTTAGGATATAGCCTACCAAACATGCCAGCATATAGACTCAACCCTAAGAAAGTCAAAGAATTACAACAGCTGGTTGAATTATGGAGAAAGGGTAAATTCAAGAGAGCATGTAAATCTTGTGTTAAATAGTGTAATTGTCAAACGAAAAATATTAAAATAAGAGAAAACATTTTATGGCTAGGGTGAAAATCCTAAATAGTTAGTTAAAATTTCTTACTAAAAAAATATGTGAAAAATATCGATAATTGAAGATTGGACAGAAATAACATATGGGACATAGAATGAGTGATATTATTGTAAATATAAGAAAAACCCTTCTCTCCACTTTATAAGAAGGTTGATGGCTTAGAAAGAACATTAAGGCTTGAAATTTCTTCTCCTTCTTTTATTTCTCCATCATTTCTCTCAAATTAAATGGTAGGGAGAGTGTGAACTAGATAATTCCCACCTAAAACCAAATCAAACCATCAAAATACTTTGAGAGAGATTGAAAATTAGAAATTAGAAAGAGAAAGTTACAAAATTGGAAGGGAGCAAGGGACATTCTTGAAAATGATTGCAATAGGCTTATCAAGTTGAGTTAATTAGTATTGTTAATGTGTTCTTTTACAATTAAATACACTAATCTCATTGTTTTTGTTTGGGGGATTGAGAATCCCTAAATTGGAAAATTATGGTTTATGTGAAATTGTGCATGATAATGTGAAATTATTTTATTATTGGTTAATAATGTTTTATATGACATTTTTTAGGAGTAAACTAAATAAATTAAATATCAATTATAGAATTTTAAATATTAAAGTGGTTGGCAATAATTTGATATTTAGGGTAAACTTAGAAATTTGATTAAATTGTGTTGGTTTTGGTATTTTAATGATGTTAGGAGTGTTTTAAATTTATTTTGAATGATTTGATGTGGATTGCAAGAAAATTTATTTATTGTTGTTATATGTGGAAATGATGAAGATACAGAAATTGGACTAAATCTATTTATTTAAATGTTTTAAATGATGTTGGAGGAATGTTGAGATTGGTTTGGAATATTATAATGTGAAATAAATTGGTTAATCTTTCAAGAACTCGGGACCCTCAAGATGTTATGCCTTGGAAGCAAATTGAATACGCTATTACCATCTTCTTTCTATTCTATGCTTACCCATCAAGGATGTTGGTTATAAGGGTTAAATTGTGGGAAAGTTTACTAAGTTGTATAGGTGTTGTATTTTAAATGATGATATTATGCTTGAACTTGATTGCTATAATGATGAAACTGTGTTTTAATCATGGTTATGATTCATATGAGATAAAATGCTTGGATGTTGGATTATGATTGGAAATGTGGAAAAATAAAAGTATGGAAATTGATGAAATTGTACGAGTTTTGGTGTTTAAATGACGTTTTTATGTTTAAACCGATTGATATGATGATGGTTGTGTGTTATGCTTGATTTTAGTTCATGTGAAATAATTTGGGTATTGGTTTATGTTTGATAAATATAGGGAATGAGAAGTATGGAAATTAATGCAATTGTATGAGTTTTAGTGTTTAAATGATGTTGTTATGTTTAAAGATGGATTGTGAACTTGTAAATTAAATGGTTGTGTATATTGAGTTTTGGTTGACAA
>Ga0307507_10009470_pt1 | contig 12955 bp, 8 predicted proteins | sample 7_EM_MG_FD_207223 | JGI IMG/M metagenome (GOLD analysis project Ga0307507, IMG submission 207223) | Populus trichocarpa ectomycorrhiza microbial communities from riparian zone in the Pacific Northwest, United States - 7_EM | ecosystem: Host-associated > Plants > Roots > Unclassified | place... | reverse complement strand
TTGAGAGGATACAAACACAGATAATGAATTTAGCAAAAAAGGATAGGGATGGTCAAGGTAGAGATGCTGTACCATGGAAGCAACTCATTTGAATAACATTCCAAAAGATGAATTATGACCTTTGCTGATTTCACATTTCCTTGAACCTATGGAAGCACAACAGAAACTTGTACCATCAGATCTATAGGTCCAGATATGAAAATCAGATTGTAGGGAGGAGAAAACTAAAACTAACAGAAGAACCCGGTGAAATGTCCCCAGTGCTAGAGTAGGCACAATTGTAATGCAATCTATGGAAATCACTCACTGAATTTAGAAGAGACATTTTTTTTTGACATTTAAGCGCACACAAAAAGAAAAAAATAAGACGGTGCATGGGTGTCCAAGTATCATGTTCTTTCAATGGGGACATTCCCTGAGCTCTTATAAAGAGTTTAGAGATTGTTGAACATACGTACATAAACCTCAGCCAGATTGGCACGTATAACTTCTTGCAATCCAGTAACAATTTTCAGCATGTATTGAAGCCCACTTGTGCCAATGTCAGAGATGGCTTCCAGTTGGAGTTGAAATGGTATATCATGATTATCAGATGATATCATTGAAACAATCTTCTGAACAACAATATCCATATAGCTCATTGACTTCTCAGACTCGTTACTACCATGAATAAACAAGCCAATCTGAACCAGTGCCTTCACCGACAGTTTCCACAACAATGTCTTATTGAAATCAACAGTGATAATAGATACAAAGGTCATCAAAATACTTTCACAAGTAGATTTTGATACTAGTAAATAGCCTCCAGGGAATGTAGCTAGAATTTGCAAACCCTTCACTGCACATCAATTACAAAATAGAAAAGCATGCAATCAGAATTGTTTATGTTTGAGTTCCTGTAACTGGTCAACAAATTATGCTGAGAGTCCAAACAGCAACTAATGGAAGGAAAAGGCTGATCGGTGCTTCATCTAGGAACATATATCAGAGTTATATTCCTTGACAACTAATGGGAGGCAAAGACTGAAAACAACTATTTTTCTTAAAACCTCAATGGTGCTTTAGTTTTAGCACCATATATCAGACTTATATTCCTTGATTTATAATACCACTGCATATGTTTCCAGGAGTTGTAATATGTCCACATTTACATCTCATAAAACCCAAAAAAAAAAGTACGTTTTCTATTTGTTTCCAGCACAGGTACTGCAAGCATGTTTTCCTTCCTGGAAATGGCAGGCTATTGATGGTGGGTGGCACATTGGACACATGATGCATGTCCAGGTGCATCAGGCAGACCCAAGAGTGGGGAAAATCTTCCTACTCTAAAACTAGGTTTGGATATCAAAATCAAATAGGAAAACGAGAGTTACATAATATGTGGCGATAAGAAACTACATTCTCTTGTTCACGGACAGAAAGGGTTCCTTTCTTCTTGATTTTTATAAAATCCAAAGGGAAACCAACTCTTACAAAATAAATCCCAAAGTTCACACTTTTGAACTCACCCATGGTACAGAATGTGTTCAGGCACTAAAACAAGTCAGCAATAGGAAGATTTTGGGATCAAATATAATTTACATTAGAACTCTCAGGTCCAATTCCTTGTACCCAGATCTAGGTAACCTAAATGTCAAATCTCCATTGGTTCCGAACCTAGAATCAATTACTCGAGTTGGTAGACAACCCAAGGCAAGCTTATTGAGAAATATCCAAAAACTTGCAATTTAAAATAGAAAAAGAAATGGGAACAATGACCACCTCAATAGCACTGCAAACCAAAGCATTTACCTCCAAGATACACATCCGCGTCATGAGCAGGCTTGTCTGTACTTGTTGCCAGGGTTGAACTGAAAATCTTGCTTAAAGAGGTAGAAAATCTCTGAAGCAAGCAGCACCATGTCTCATTTGCAGAAACACATTGTGATGCAAGATCACCGGAACTGATGACCAAATCTCTGCATGCTCCAAGAAGTTCAACACAGAGATAAAGAGATCCGTGATTAGGTCTTTTGGAGATTATGCAGTCATCATTAAAAGAGCAAGTCCCAGATCCATTCACAACTGGAAGCCCCATGCTCTCCATCAAGCAGGAGAAGAAATATTGAAAAATTCTACTGCAGGAAGCAACAGATGCCTTCACAGAAACATAAAGGATACGACCGACTGAATACAGTTTCTGTGTGCTTTGCAAGGGAATTTCATTGTAACTCTGGCAGCCAGTGATGGAATTCAAAACCATATTTATTTCTTCATCACCAACAATCATACTTGAGAACAAATCATTATTTTGGATAACAACCTTTTCCAGTAGAGCCAGTGCTTCAGCTGCTATTTCATTCTCCTGACAGCCTAGACCACCTAGGGATTCTGGGGTAAAGGATAACACAAATGATTGTCCTGAAGTAAATATTACATCTTTCAGTGAAGACCAAATAGCTCCAGCATGTTTTGCGATTCTTTCTGCTCCATACTTTGATGTGCAATAGCTAAGGTACTTTAAAGAATCAACCTGGAAACACATAAACAGAATACATATTTATGCATTCTACAGATTTCAAAAACAAGTACCTTTTTGGAAAGTTATGGAGAAGTAAGAATTGGAGTTTATTATTCAAATATTATTTTAAAACACAAAACTCCAAATCTTGATTTGCAGTTTTCCAAGTTTATATTGGGTTTACGAGAGCACTATCAAAGTTGTTTTCAACATTTCCCTCATAAAAACCAACCTTATTTGCTCGTGTTTACCACGTGGAAAACAAAGAAATATCAACAAGGCTTTCATTTATATTTTTTTTCCTTTTTTTCCAAAGGACCCTCCACATTATGAATCAACTTTGTGCCTGCTGTTTAATATTTTACAATTTGAAAAAGTTTTCTATTTTAACAAAATGAAAACATTTTCTAGTTTTGCATTGAAAAGGAAAAACAGAAGATGGAGATGGAAAATCACGTATTTTGACTAAGCAGTGGACCTTAACATTCCAAAATCATGTTCAGCTAGCATACGAGTAAGCCTATCTGCATAATCATCAATTGCTAAAATCTAGCTTAAGTTAAACAGAACTGACCTTCGCGGATGATAGGGAGGAAGAAAGTTTCTCAAGAAGCAACGGAATGACAGATGGCTCGAAAAGAGGCGAGGATGAGAATGCAAGCTGTAAAAAAAAGAGTAGAAAATATAGTCAAGAAAGGTCGCTCTTTCAACATGATCTCTGGCAGTTTATACAATATTTAAAGTAAAAAAAAAAAAAACCCAAAGCAATAAACCTAATGAAACATCATAGCAAAGTAGGATGGAAATTATATGCAAACTTTTACCACGTTCGTTTGTGGGAGCTCTCTCACCTAATTAAAAGTTTCAAGTGGCAAATTACATCTGTTTAAACCACACTTCCAAGGAATATATCACTTGGTTTCACCTTGTTATCAGAATATCTTCCAAATGGAAGGAATTCAGCTCCCTTCCAGGATAAGGTTTTATTTCCCTTTCGCAATTAGACAAACTCCTTTCGGCAATAGTCCAACAGCCAAAAGCATCAACAGGCATCCTCTATGACCCCCACCATTTGCTATTTTTGTTCTCATCGTTGTATAATTAACTTTCATAGGACATGTAAGATTTGCATTATTTGAGCATGAAAGCATGTTCTTAGATAATTTCTTGTATGTTGTTAGTTTTAAGATGATCCATTTATTTTAATCTTAGTATCGTCATATTTTAAGAATCGAAAGTTGAAACCCCCCCCCCCCCCCACAAGACACCAAAAACAAATTCCTTCAAATTCATAAACACATGCACTTTACATCATTGGCAAAATGATTTCCACAAACCTTGTCTAGGACATGCAACTCTAGCATATAACTATCCTTCTAAAGGCAGAGAACAACATAAACATTAGTAAGTTATTTCTACTACTCCCAGAAATTTCTATGAACAGCAATTTTGACCTGCAACATCTTCTAAGAACCTGAAGAGATTGTATACACAATCAGGGAAGGAGATATCCTCTGTTGAGTAAGAAGCTAAAAGTAGCGACATTAGGGCTTCTGATCCTGCTATCCAACAGCTAAAGAGACTCCTACCAGAGGCCAAGAAATAGAAGTCCGCAGTGTGGCACAGACAACAAAAGAAGAAAAATTAAAGTGTATTTGTAGTCAATGGTATCTATCTAATTTCAGATTTTCTGGAAAATCTGGACAATTATTTAAGTCTAGGTTTTATTTTACATTCAGTATTCTACCAGTTCTAAAGTAACTAGCTTTATTAGGTTTTTCCTTTTCTAAATAGACTTAGTATTTTCTTATCTAGAATAATAAGTGTCTTGTTGGGCTTGGAGAGCAACTCTATATAAAGGTTATGTAATGTTCAATTTTTTAATTGAAGTTTAAGATTAAATTTTCAGCAATTTGCTTTTGATTGTGCGATTCAATTTTCCCTTAGGTGTGACTGCTAAGAATCCCAGGTGTGAAGCTTTGTTTTTTCTATCCTAAAGGTGTGACTCCTAGAAACCTTGTTAGTCTGACTATCACTTTCCACAATTTCCAGCAAGCAAATCCCATCAATCTAATCTTAAAGCACTCATTAAATTCCCTAAACAAACTCTCACACATACCTAGTCAACCCTAAAACAATTACCAATCAAAGGTTCAGCCTAAAATCTCCTAAAGCACTGTAAACTGCACTGTTCACAGCACCAAACATCTCCTGAAACTCGTCCAGAACAGCCCCCAAACTTGTCCTGCATCACAATGTGGCTAAGAGAACTATTATGCCTCAGAAGAGTATGGTCATCAAAATATCCATAAACTCTGCTCCTTCCAAATAGTCTATTCAGCTGCAAGTGCAGCAAATCTCGATACAATCTACACAGTGCCTTTTCACTACAAAATGCTATCTAAACTCAACCATGAAATGTCCAAGAAAACTGGGCAAGGTGTGACCACCATATATTTGATACGAATAAAGCTTAATTGAGTAATATGAGCCTGCCAAATATTTACTTTCTTATGCTCTTGCAGGCTTGCACAAAAGCACAGTATCATTACCAACAATGGAATTGATGATAGAGATTTAACAGAAAATAACAAAACCAGCTTTACTTTGCAGCCAATAAAATATAAGATTTACTTCCAGAGCAATATAGCTAGGAAAATTTTAAGAGAGAAAAAATCTACTACAAGCCAGAAAGCTTTAACAGGACAGCAGTAGATACCATTAATGCCCTTGAAAGATCATCCCTTTTCACCTCAACATCCTCTTCAGCTTTTGGCTGGAAATGCAAAGAAATAAAATAATGCATATCAGAAATCAATAAATGCAGAACCATAATAATATAAAGAATGAGTAACAGAATAAGATCAAATTCATTTCACATTCACAAGTAGAGCAACAGGAAAGGGCATTTAATAATACAACTTAAGATTCTGCATCAAGGCTCTTAAGTTATTGATGGTTCCAAAACACCAAAAACAAAATCCAAAATTGAAGTTTCTTATTTTCTTTCATAAATTTACGTTCAGGAAACCTCCTCCACTGCACCCAACATGGGCTCAAATCTGTCATTATCCCAAAAAGGCCACTGACACTTTGCTTTATCTGTTAACCCATGCCAGTGCCCATAATGAAATGAACCCCATGAGCTACATTACTTCCTTTCCCCGCTGGTTATGCTTATGGATTTATATCGAACACAGTTTCAGAATACCATCTGTTCTCCACAAATTTCCAGAAACTAATTCCACTTTCAAATTATCCCAAAGTTTGATGGACAACAGACCTTAACACAGTAGTATGACTCAAATTGATGTTTTCGTTATAAACATCTGATAAGTTTCATTGTTTAACTTAACTTCTGCAATAACTGCAATTGAACCAAAAGCGAAAGTTAAATATCTGGCAATCAATTGTCAAGTGTTTCAAGCATTTCCAGCTTCCAAAAGTTTTCACGACTTGATTCCAAAGGATCTAAAATGCCATGCAAGTTGACTGAATTCCCTGCTCCTAGTTTCCCTTCTCACTGTATAGCAAATCTCTTGTTATTTATAATTTTTTTTTTTTTGGGTTCAGTGGCAAGCAGTAGTCCTCCCTCACAGAACACAACCTCCTCCCCAACAATTATAGTGCAGTTGAATTGAGAAAATTTTACCAACTATGGCAGTACTTTGTAGGCATCTTAAAGCTTAAACATCAATATCCTTTCCAAGTTGATTTATTATTAACAAGAGATGGGTTTTTTTTCTTTTTTGAAAACTTGAGCATCAAATTCATAGACATGTAGAAATACATGTTAGACTTTAGCATAATTCAAAGTGTTGGTAAGAAATAGTAGTTGAACTGCTGAAGCTATTAGATATTCTTGTTGTGGTGCAGGAACCAGATGATAAAGCAATCACATTCTACAATTTTATTTTATTTTTGAAAGTGTCTTAAGACCAGCATTGGTTACCGATGGAAACAACATGAATTAGAGATCATATCCAAATAAAACCATGCTTAGCATCGTTACAAGATTTAGAACTATGATCTTATGCATCAACATAACCTTATTGGCAAATGTATGATTGACTGCAAGTAAAATGGGTGTACTCACAAACACTAACATTTGGCTGAACCAAAAACTAATAAAATATCCAATACAGCAAATAACTACTACAGGCATCTCATCCAGCACTAAGAGAACAAGTATGGCTACATAAGAAAAGATGAAGGCACTTTCTACAAATCTAATACATGAGGCCTCTGAAACCTCTCAAAATAAAGATTCTGTGTCATGAAAAAAAAAAGTTGTCGAGGTAGACAATAGACCAGAGAATTTAACTAGATGGTAAACTCCCTATACTTCAAGCGGTCACTTAAGCACCCCCATGAAAAGAAAAAAGAGTTTACGACATCCAAGTAAAACAAAAAATAAGCCTAAGACATGCATCACTTGTCATTTAAAAGGCAAGGTCCAAAAAGGCTCCTTGAATATCATGTATATACATGTAGACACAATGCAAAACCTGAGACTCTTAATAAGGCAGCTGCAGAAGGGAAAAAAAAACTAGATAAGTGAAAAGCAATCATATCCAGACAACTGGTCCATACAAAAGAGTGATTGGTATATGAAGCTTACATGTGTAAAATGAATGGGAAAGTAACTGCTCAAAATGCCAAATAGATCGCTAGCAAAACTTTCTATGGGACCACAAGGATCAGGAAACACTTGCACTAGAACCTCCATGATGTGAAATGCTAGCATTAGGCATTGAGGATCCTTTTCTCCATCAATAGCTTCACAAATTCCATAAATAAGATCATCACCCTAGAATCACAATCAACAATGTGATCATATCAAAACATGAAAAGTACAAGACATTGTAAAAAACAAAATCAATTACAACACTAGGTGACAGACACCAGGTGGTGTTTGTATGTGCTTGTAGGTATGAATTTATAGAGACCTATCCCTCAGCACTTTCGCACAAAGTTGGTGCTATCAAGACTAACTTTGTGTTTGCAAACATAAGGTTTTCGTAATTGCATAAAGATGGCTACTGACCAGTAGCTTAAAAGATTTTGATAGAGCTAGAAACAACTCAAGTAAGCTAACATTTAGGATAATACGAGGATCTACTCTGCCAATCATATTTTAATTGACAACATACCCAAAATTTCAAATAAATATCGTTCAATAAGATCAGTGGGTTGCATCTAAAGTGTTAATGTATGGATCATAATAACTATGAATTTCACAGGTACAACTAACATTGATTTAAGCAAGCAAATGGATTCCATTGTTATGTTTCATCATGAGCAATATCCTAAATAACCTTGTGCTGCTTATATAAAAATCATTTTGAACCCAGCAAAACCCTTGTTCAGCTTCTCATATTTTTCTACATCATAGAAAAAGTTATTCCCAGTTACAACTACATCAAAATAGGTCATAAGAGGGGAAATGGGAGACAATACTACTCTTCAATTCTTTCATGAAACAGGTCATGGGACAAAAACCTGAAGTAGACATTTCCCAGAACATCACCATTCCACCAAGCAACAACCACTGATAAATAACAATGACAAAAGGCCATTGTTCGGGAGACAAAATTTGGCATCTCCCCTATTACACAATTTTTTGTTTCATTGCACAATTAAGATACAAGCTTGAACCTAGTTCCGAGTTTGGCTGAGGTTGAATCCACTTTTATTCTTTCTCTTTTCTAACTTTTTCGAGTCATTCACTTGAAACTGGAAAGTATGAGTTAAGGGAAAGTGAGACTGAAGAGATACCAGAGAAGCAACAGCGTGGGGATAGTATTCTAGCAGACATTCCATAAGTTCAAAGCAAAGCTGCAAGAAGAATTTAATGGTAAGTTCTAAAGTTGAAATTTCACAAAGAAATTACTAAAAAAATTGGAGAGGAAAACCAGGGTGCAAAGTTAATCCAGACAGAAAGCTGTTGTAACTTCTGGAAGAGTTGGAATTAGAATTACATGTGTAGACAATCCTACCTTCCTGTCATGTTGTCCTAAAGACTGAACCTGCAAGTTTTGCAAAAAAGACTCTGCAACTCCTTTAGCATCACTGCTAGTGACCATACCACCACTTTTCCTTTTCACCAATGCCAAACAACCAACAAGTGCACCACGTAAAGCTCTCCAATCTGCCTGATATAAGGATAATATCATCTTTATAATTTTGATGCAATATAATAAAGAATATAGCTAATCACTACCTGGCCAAAATAAAAAGAATGAAAAAAGGATTAGATTGTTGAAACCCATACTAATCAGTACTCATAGTAATGAGCGTGAGCATGGACCATCAAATAGGTTTCAAAGTCTAATCTGGACTTTATGGATGAAAAGAGAAGCGAGGCCATAACAAAGAATGCATTAACAGGACCTAAATATATGGCAAGGACATAGTAAGTAAAATAAACCACCAATTCAGCATTTCATAACCTCCTAAAGACCTGGTAATCACTACAATTTAGAAAACTGTAGTCTATAACTGAGCTTTAAAGCCCATTACATAGGGATGACTCTAGCATCCACTCTATCTATTGATATAAAGCTATTTTAAGGAAGTGTAGTACAGTTACCTACAGTACTCTTCCATTAGTAACTCAACTCAAACGCTACTTTACCTTCAGCCAGAAGGAAATTCAATCCTCCTAACCAGAAGAAAGAAGGGAAAACTCCTAGCTTAAGAGCTCAAAGCTGTGGACTGCCCAGCTTTCCTTCTAGCCAATGCCATTTCAAGCTTCCCCCTTTTCTGAAAAAGTGTGGTTCTTACAATCCCGGCTTTTGAGTGCGTACCCAGAGCATATACCAAATTGGATCTATTCTTTCTATTCATATGTGTACCATAATTGAATCCTTGTAAGGAAACGATGATTGAGTTCTCTCTAGAATTGTAATCAGTAACCATACCAGCATAAACAAATATTCCTAAAAAAAATAAATGACTAAAAGGATTTTGTATTGCACCAATAATCCAGCATTTGTGCTTGCAGACATCTTTCACTGGAATGACTCCATCCTTACCACATTGAAACTCAAAGAAAGGCTTCAAAGTAAAACCAAGACTCATCAGGAAGGAGAATCTAAACATAGAAAAAACGAGTCCAACAAAACCTATCCAACTTTATAGGAGGAACACGGAACCAATCACATGGCAACATAGGTAAGAATGTTTCCAGAATAAGCAAACCTTAGAAATACTTCATTTGACTTGTTCTTTAAATGTGCATAATCTCATGTATTCTCTAATGGATTCCCAGATCACCAGTCAAGTGTATTGTTACAATGGACAAGACTTTGTGCAATATAGTGGAACCAAGAAGAAATTTCTTCATGCATAGTATCAAAGGTGTGCAGCTAATTTTACAGGGTAAAATGAAACAAAACAGCAGATAAGCCATAAACACCAGAAACACCTAAATAACATAAAGTTAAATTATTATATATTGCAGCCTCTTCCATGTGATAAGCCATAAACACCAGAAACACCTAAATAACATAAAGTTAAATTATTATATATTGCAGCCTCTTCCATGTACATGTATATGCATTGCAAAATGACAAACTCACCAGTCGCTCTTTGAAGAAAGACATCAAGCTATGAATAGTAGCAGCATCCAGCGGCTTTGATGAAAGACATTTAAGTGCTTCTCCAAGCAGAAGGACGCCTGATACAGTTAAAAAAAAAAATTCCAAGAGCTTCTCAGAGTATGGTGTTTCAAAAAAAAATTAAATAAATAAACAAGAGGATAGCAAAATTTTTACCAGCATGCTTGAATTAGTTTAAAATTACCTATCGAAAAACAATCACAAAATGTTTACCCCATAATGCCGTAAACATGCTCCAAAATGAAAAAATTGTCCCCACATTATAACCATATACCATATAATTTGCTTAAGAACCATTTTTCAGAAAGGATTGGTACTCATCATTTATTTGCACATTAATCAACATAAGCAAACATAAAGTATTACAGTAACAAAAAGTACCTCGTGCACGGATTATGCTATCTGTTGTAGTCAGATACATCTCCATCTCCCTAACCTAAGCATAGCACAAGCATCAATACAATAGTTCACCGAACGACCATAACTAAGAAAAACATTGTAAGAAAAAAAAAAGTGAATTATACCAGTGATGATATAGTTACTACATCATTCTTCACGAAGGAAACTATTGCATCCAAACTTGCAGCCTGCACTTAAGACACAAATTATTAATTAAATACATTACAAACAAAACCAAAACTATTCTAAATTTGGAAAAATATCTGATTTTTTTTTTGTTTTTTACATTTTGTTTTTTAAATATTCAACAATAATTGAGAAATTAAGCTTTCTATGAATATATGGTGCAGCCAGTTGAAGAGTTTAAAAGGCTAAAAAATGAAGAGGTAAAAATTCAAAACTGAGGAGCTTGTGCGGTTAAGAGTAGAGTAGGCCTTGAACCTGCTGAGTAGAGGAGCATGATGAGTCAACAAAAGATTCAATATGCTGAGTCAGCTGACTCGGTTCTGCCATTGTTTGTGAGTGGAGAGAATTTTAGGGTTTTGGGAGCTAACAGAAAAGAAAAGAGGTTTATACCGTTTTGGTGAGTTTGAAGGAGCGACTGAGCGTTTCATTATATCACTGTTTGGCATTGCATTTTAATCATATTTTAAAAATAAATTGAAATTTTATTTTAATTTTAAATTAATTTTTTATATATTTTTAGATAATTTTAATATATTAATATTAAAAATATATATTATTTTAATATATTTCAAAGTAAAAACAATATTTTAAAAAACAATATTTTTCACACTTCTAAATAAATTCTAATTAAAAAAGTTTAACAATATTTTTCTATAAATTTTATCTATATTATTTTTCCACAAGTTAATATATATATATATATATATATATATATATATATGTGTGTGTGTGTGTGTGTGTGTGTATAATTTTATAATACATTTTTAAAAATAAAATTATTTAAACTTAAAATTTACACGAATTCACACGATTTTATACTTATTTAATTCTAATTAAAAAAAGTTTAACAATATTTTTCTATAAGTTTTATCTATATTTTTTTAAGTTTTTTATTTTTCCATCAAGCTCTGTTACAATAAATGTCACAAGTTAATATATATATATATATATATATATATATATATATATATATATATATAATATAACCTTTACGCGGTCTACCAGTAAAATAGAATTTCAAAATATAATTTATATAATTTTATAATTCATTTTCTTAAAAAAAAATTATTTAAACTTAAAATTTGCACGAATTCACATGATTTTATACTTATTTTTTATTAAATAAAATAAGGATGGTCCACCCTACAGATTTAATGATATAGTCGAAAAATATTTATCCTCTTAATATTTTTTTATAATTTAAAAAATTTGCTCAATCCATAGCAAAGAGCAGTTTAATGGACTAGTTTAAAATAAATTAAGTCCTTAAAAAATTAATTATCTCTTTTATTTTATTTTTTTCACCAACAAGTCATGATAATGTTTTGACATTCAACCCAAATTTAACGAGAGTAACATCTAAAATCGCTTATATAATAGTCCAATTTAATTAACAGGTCAAGGTCAAGATTGTAATGGGGTGTGGTTGTGGTTGCTTTTTAAAGTATTTTTCATTTAGAAATGTATCAAAATAATATTTTTTTTATTTTTAAAAAATTATTTTTAAAATCAGTGCATCAAAATGATCTAAAAATACCAAAAAAAATATTAATTTGAAGCAAATAAAAAAATAAAAAATTTTATTTTTTTTTTCAAAAGCACTTTTAAAACGCAAAAACAAACAGGTCTAACTAATCTTAAATAGTTTTAGGATGCCAACAATGGATTGATATGGTAGTAAGTGAACTCCTCATAGAACACTCATTCATATCGTAGTTTGCAGTTTGTAATGTATATGCATCTCCACACATGATCCAAGCTATCCTAAAAAATACCTTAAGCTTCAGCCCTAATATAAGTGTAACGGGGTTAAGAGTGTGTTTGGTATTGAGGTTGCTATTGTGGTTGTGGTTTTAAAAAAGTTGTTTTATAAAAAGTACTTTTAGTTAAGGTTAGTTTGGAAAAATATATGTTTGGGTAAAACTGTGGTTGAAATTGAGGTTGAACAAAAAGTAGTTTAATGTATTTGGTTAAAAAAATGCTTTTCAAATTGAGGTTATAAAATAATTAAAATATATATATATATATATTAATATTAATAATTTTTAATTTGAATATTGTAGATTTAACTATTGTTATTATATCATGAAATAAATAATATTGATATCTATTATTTTTTATTATTTCATTAAAATATGTGCAATATCATCACATACGAAATTTAATAACAAAAAATTTAGTTTTGATATATATATATATATATATATAAACTGGTTTAAAGTTATTTTTCACTATTATTAATGAAGAA
>Ga0307507_10009469_pt1 | contig 12955 bp, 5 predicted proteins | sample 7_EM_MG_FD_207223 | JGI IMG/M metagenome (GOLD analysis project Ga0307507, IMG submission 207223) | Populus trichocarpa ectomycorrhiza microbial communities from riparian zone in the Pacific Northwest, United States - 7_EM | ecosystem: Host-associated > Plants > Roots > Unclassified | place... | reverse complement strand
CCCTGTGTTAAGGGAGTTAGCTATCTGTTTATGGTTTGTTTTATTGGTCAGTTGATGCATTTGCTTTCCTCGGTTATCCTTGGCACCTGTAGTCATTGGGTTCCTGAAATAACCGATGGTCTGTTTCTTTAGGCTGTATTTTATCTTTGTGCTAGCTGGGAGCCTGTTCCCACTGGCTTGTCCTGTACAGATGTAATACTGGCTTGCTGGTTTTCCAGCTAGTCTATCTTTTTGATCTATAAAATTCTAACATTTGATTAAAAAAAAAAAGTATGATCATGACAGTTGCCTTAAGGAGATTTGGTGCTAAAAAAGATTTGTCAATTATAAGAAAGGATCAAAGTAACTAGGCACCTAACTATATAGTTAGAAAAATATTTTTAGAAGGAGGTCTCATTTTATCATATATAGAATAAAGAGAATTGTCGAAGCCTATAAATTTGAATGTTGTAAAACAATATTATGCATAAAGTTGTACTTTATTCACCTAGTGTAATAAAAAGTGTATTTTTCATCATTTGTCCATTTTTCTTTCTTTTTTTAGCAACCATTATTTCATTGATCATTCCTTATGTTGCAACCATATTTTTAAAAATAAGCCATATTCTTTGTTTCACTACATGACTAATATTGATATTCATTGTATAAACTTAATAAGCAAAAAGAAAGAAGAAGAAGAAGAAATAAATGGATGAGTTTTATCTTAGAATTTAATAGGCAACAAGATACCTTAAAAAAACCAAATTATGAGAATGAAGAAAAGATAAATGCCTTACAAATAAGGGCATTCAAGAGAAGTATGATAAGGCCTTAAAGAGCTAAAATATATGAAGGAACAAAATTAAAATGAGTTAATAGATGAAAACTAAATCACAAAAGGTAACCTTAAGGGAAAACAAATGTAAAGAATTAAAATTAAAATGGGTTAATAGATGGAAACTAAATCGTGAAATGTAACCTTAAGGGCAATCCTTAGGGGAAATATAGCTTCAAACATAAAAATCATTGATTGAGGACAATTTAAGCTTTAAAAAGGCTCAGAACTAGATTGCTTATTCAAAAATTAAATGCTAGCAAATAATTAAGCCTAATATTATGATCAATAGTAATTTGAAGTAAGAGTTTAAAGAAATATGGGAAAGTTCATGAACCTTTCATTAATGACTTTTTCCTAATTCATATTGAGATTGTCACTATTTGATTTGACCTTCTAAAAATTCATGATGTAGGTAGTCGCCTCTAAATGAAACCATTTACTTTGTTTGTTTGAGGGTAGTCACCTCTTGATAAGACTATTTGATTTTTTATTTGTTATAAAAATAGTTGTCTCTTGATGAGACTATTTGATATGTTTATTTGATTTGTTATAAGGGTAGCTTCCTCTTAACAAGACTATTTGATTTGTTTACTTTGTTGAGGGTGGTCACCTCTCAATAAGACCATTTATTTTGTTTATTTAAAGGTAGTCAACTTTCAATGAGATAATTTAATGTGTTTATTTATTCATTTATTTTGCTTTGTTTAAGAGTAGTTGCATCTCGACAAGACTATTTAATATGTTTGTTTGTTTGTTATGAGAGTAGTCGTCTCTTAATGAGACTACTCTCATAACAAATAAACAAATCAAATAGCCTCTCAACGAGACTATTTGATTTGTTTATTTATTATGAGAGTAGTTGTCTCTTGATAAGACTATTTAATGTGTTTATCTGATTCTTTATTAGGGTAGTCACCTCTTGATGAGACTATCTTACTTGTTTTATTTTGAAAAAAACTCTTTCCCGATGTTATTGTAAAGAAAGAAAAACTATCGTAATTGATTTTTTACCCCATATTAAAAAAGATTAAAAAATTAGAAAAATAAATAAATAAGAATTAGAGAGCACAATAAAAACAAATAAAGAAATAAGGACCAAAATACTCAAAAGTCCCTCTATAAAACAACTTTGAGATGAAAAGATAATGAAATAAACAGATAAAGGGAAAGAAAAAAAACTAGTTATGAAAGTTAAAAGAATCAAAATGGATGGAAAGATAAGTAGAGAATGACATATAAATAGATTGGGCAGTCAAGAGAAAAATTTCATGGAAGAATACACTTAGTGACACTTAGAAAAGAAAAATCATGAGAGAAATGAGATATAAAAATAGAACATATAAACTAAAAAAGAGAGGGAAAGTCCATCTAAAAAAAAGAGAAAAAAAATCCAAAACATAAAAAAAAACTAGCAACTTATTCTCCCCATCTTCATTTTTCTCCTCTCGCAAGTTGGCTTCACCTTTTTCTTCCTCTTACCAATCAGCTTCGCCAGCCTCTCTCACTTATCTGACAATCCTAAAGTCTGCCTTGGATGTTCCTTCTTCTTCTTTTTTTTTTTATGGTAAGAGATTTTAATGAGACCTTTCATGTTACAGACAAAAGTAATAGTTATATTAATGCAAAAGGCTCCTAAGATTTTAGCTTTTTCTCAACTCTTGTGATTTGTTAGAATAACCTCTTAATAAACATCACTATACATGGTTTTATGGTACTTCAATTAGTAGAATTAACCGAGTCTTTGCCTCTCTAGATTTTTTTCTTCATTTTCTAGTTATGCTCTTGCCTTGGTACCTTAGAGAATTATTAGACTATTGCCAATTAGTTTTTGGATCAACTCCACGAAAATAGGGTTGAAGACCTTTCTGCTTCAATAATTGCTAGGCTTCTCACCTAGAGTTTATGAATAATCTTAATTCTTGTTTGTAGAATGTGGCTCTATATTTCATGGAAGATTTCAGCTGGTTAGAAAACTTAACTGCTTGGCTAAAAAATTTCAAATTTGAAACTATATGGTTTTTAGTAATCTAGACAGTAGATTTCTGGAGTTACAAAGTCAGATAAATAAACTAGAAACAAAAAAGAATAGTGGGTTTTTGTCAATAATAAAACAATCTCTTTCATGTAATCTGATTTTTGAATATTAGGTGGTAACAAAAAAAATATATAAGCTATTTGGAGATAAAAGTCTAAACAAAATTGGTGTAAGTTAGGAGACAAATACTAAATTCTTCCATTTAGTAGCCAATTCTAGAAGAGTTCATAATTATATCACAAGTATCAGATATGGGTACACCATTCATACTTTTTCTCAAGATATAAAACAGGCAACCATCTCATTCTTCACCAATCTCTTCTCTAAGCCTCACACCTAAAAAGCTAAATTGGGAGAGTTGGGATTCAATACTATCTTCTTAAATATCAATCTGGTTGGAACATGTATTTTTGGAAAAAGTTAGACTAGAAATTATATATTGTGATGGGTCTAAGGGACCAAGTTCAAATGGTTTCACTTTCACCTTAAAACAAAAAAAAAACTTGGCGTTTAATCAGGAATGAAATTCTTAACATGGTGAATGAAATTTTCAGACTCGGTATACTCCTAAAAGGTGTTAACATCTCCTATGTAGCCTAGTTACCAAAAACAAAGTCACTAAATGGCTTCTCTAACTAGAGACCAATTAGCTTAGTGCATGGCCTATATAAGATTATTGCCAAGTTATTGTCCACTAGGTTGAAATTAGTTATACCACAAATGATTAATGCAAACCAAAAGGCTTTTATAACGGAAAGACGAATCCTAGATGGCTTTATAATTACTAATGAAATGGTTTACGAGGTCAAGAAAAAAGGAAGACATGGTCGAACCTTTTTTTTCTATTTACTTTATTTTATATCTGTTATTTGTCAGAAAAGAAAAAAGGAGAATGAATTTTTCTATTATTAAATTCAATACAATATTAAATAAATAATAGGAAATTTGAAATGAAATGATATTTTTAATTGTGTTCTGGAATCAAAGAAAGATATTTTTAATTCCCTTAATATGTTTTATTATGTTTTATGTTGTGACTTCGAATAAACTTTTCTGTGGAATGGAGGAAGGAAATAGTAATTTATTCCTATAGAATAACTAGATAACTAGGAACAAAAGGATTGAATCAGAAATATCAACAAAGTTTTTTTTTTCAGAGTCCAAATAAATATGAAAATGAAAGAAAAAAGCGGATCTACTATTCCAATTTCATCTATATCGAATTTGACTATCAGAATAGTGATAACATATTACATATAAGAATAGATAGCATAAGAGACAAGAGATAATCTATAAATTTTGACTTTATTAAACTTTATCTATACTTTATTTAAATTTAACTTTATCTATTTTTTTTATCCAAATCAATTAGAAATTTTTCTATTTCATTTCGTGTTCATTTCTTGTTAGTTTAATGTTTTGATTGTGTCATACGATTCAATCTCTTTATTTATTCTCTTTGATTTATTTTGATTTTTTATTCTGATTCTATCTACATAACCTAATTATTTGTATTTGGGTTGCTAACTCAATGGTAGAGTACTCGGCTTTTAAGTGCGGCTAACAGCTTTTACACATTTGTACGAAGAAAGGGAGTTTCATTCTAAAGGTATATTTTCATAAAGCCTTTGATTCCATCTAATGGGAGTATCTAGATGAAGTTATGGGTTATATGGGGTTTGGAAAAAAGTTAAAGGTCATCATCTAAGAATGAATATTGAATATGGTAATGATGAATTCCTCAGTCATCTACAATATACGTATAACACTTTGGTTTTTATACCTAATTATTGAAATTCATTTATCCATGCTAATAGGATTTTAAGATGATTTGAATTGGCATTAGGATTACAAGTTAATTTCTATAAAAGTTATCTTATAGGAATTAACTTGGAAGATGAATTTGTGGCTAGTAAGGCAGGATCAATCTTTTATAGATGAGATTCTCTTCCAATCAAATACTTAGAACTCCTTTTGGGAGCTAATCTAAAAAGAATTTCTACTTGAAAACTAGTGATCTCTCGTATACGCTCAAGATTAGGTATGTGGAAATAAAGGTTGTTAAGTATGGTTGGTCGTATCTATTTGCTCAAAGTAGTTTTAAACTCCTTGCCTTTATACTACATGTCCATTTTATTATGTTGTAAAGTGTCATTCAAGCTATTATATCTATTCAAAGAAGATTTTTATGGGCTGGAACTTCTAATACTAGAAAGATATGCAAAGTATCTTGAAATTTAATGGTGCGAGAAAAGGATAGAGGATGGTTAAGAGTGGGATCGTTAATAGGAAAAACAAAGCTTTGTTAATCAATTTGCTTTAGAGGCTTAGTGATCAATTCTTAGGAGGTTGGCAAGATGTAATATCCAAGAAGTGTAAACCCACTTTCGATAATGGCCTCCCATTTTTTAATCTTTCATTTTCTGATACTTGGCAAGGAATTTACTTTATCACCAATATTGTAGGTCTAATTTTAGTATTTACCAAAGAAAGTATTCGTTTCAAATTGGGTAACAAGAAGGATGTTTGTTTTTGGTCTAACCACTAGCTAGAATATGGCATCCTCATGTATCTTTTCCCTTAGCTACAAGATCTCTTTTCCAAACTAGCAAGTGAAATTAAAGAAACAAGATTCTAGAACAACGAGTCCTGGTCTTGAAATCTTTCTTAGAAAAGACATTTAAGACTTTTAGAGATGGATCAACATTAATTGCTTTTATCAAAACTGAATAAATTTTGTTGAAACAACACCATAAAGACATTAAACTTTGGGAAATCAAGAGAAGTGGGGAATACAATGTCAAATTGTGCAATACCCTTTATGGATAGAATTGGTTATCTTAAAATATCCTTATTTTCTACTCTTTTATGGAAAGGCATAACCCCTCTAAACATTGAAGTTTTTATATGGTTGTTATTACATGGTAGAATATGTACCAAGGATTTTCTTAAAATAAAGAATCTAATTGACACCCGATTAAGTGGCTACTCTTTTTATGATTTTGATAGAGAAATAATTGATCATCTTTTCCTCCACTGTTTTGAAACATGAAAGATTTGGAATTATTTCATGCTTTAGATAGGTTTGCAATTGTGTATTCCAAGCTCATTAAGATTTCTACTGATACAATGGAGCATCCTTATAAAAGGAAAGTTCAAAGAAAAGCCTTTTTCTCTTTGGCTCAAAGCATTTTGTGGGGTATTTAGTTGGCAAGAAATCAAATGTTTTTTCATGAAGAGCTTCCGAAGTGGAATTTAGTTTTTGAGCTAATTTTCTACCACTTTTTTTTATGATTAAAGTCTGTGGATAAGAACTTCACTTATACTTCACTTATACAGGCTTATACTTATTTAGAGGTTTAGAAGGGTTGCTGAATTGGACAAACTAGCCATGCTTTTATCATCTCCTTTAGATATTATGTTTTCCTTGTTTCTATCATCTCCTTTAGATATCATGTTTTCCTTTCTTTTTATCTATGTTTTTTTTTTTTACTTTGTACATATCTCTTTTTATACTCTTTCATGCTAGCTTGTCATTTTATGGCACTAGTCTTACTATACACACGCACATACGCGCGCGCGCGCGCACTACCACATTTAATAGTCTTACCGACAGAATTTTCTATCAGTTTTTACACTACCATTCCACTGGCAAGAATTTTATCAATAGATTCACAGACAGAAATTGTCCATTGGTAAAAAAAACACCGATGGTTTTACAAACAAAAAATACACGCAAAACAATTTACCCGCTTTAATACACTGACGGAATTACAGTGATTGTAGCGACATTTATTGTAATTTTATTCCAACCCTCTGTAAATTACCGACGAACTTATTTTGTCAATGATGTAACAATGTTGTAATGGGATATGAAGTAAATTATTTCAAACTCTCTAGAATATACTGATGGATTGTGTTTGTCGGTATATCTGTCTGTAATAATTAAAAAATATATTTTTAAAAAAAATCTTTTGAACAAAAAAATAAAATTATATAAAATAAAATTGAATAATATAAAATTCAAATATTCATTACAATATATGTTCAAATAAAATTAAACTAGAATAATGGCAGCGCTGGAGAAGGAGGAGGTTGGTCGTTCTCTGGGCCATATGGCCAAAAAGGGATCGCACAAGTACCACCCATCTGTGATCTCATGTCCATTACCATTTGGCGAAGTTGTTCATAATCCACCGAGAGTCACTCATATTTTTCGGTGAGATGGGTCATATGTTGTTGCAAGGCCGCAAACTCCTGAGACTGGATGCTCGATACCGATTGCGAGCTCCCAACAATTGAGACACTACGGGCCATCCGCAAGTTCTTGGCCGTAGTGTTGGAGAGTTCATACACCTGATTTCTATTGGGTCCACTAGATGATCCTGCTTCTATCTGCAAATTCAAATCGAAATCCAGGATCATCCCCGTATCTCTCCCTCAACCAGCTGTTATATGTCTTCTGGAAATAAAAATAAAAATCATCAAATTCAATTCAAGAAAATAATAACTTAAGAAAAAAATGGTTGAGTGAACATACCATAAAGTGTTAAGCGTGGTTATCGATGAACTATTGCATCCCTTTTTGGCGATCTTCACTCCGCACGTGCATCTCCACAAAAAGCTCTATTAGGCTCGGCTCACGTCCAAGAGTTGTATCCTATAAGAAAAAAAATATTGCAAGTTAAATATATTTATAAATAACAAAAAATTAATTAAAATTAATCTTACCATCTGCTTTGCATGTGAAACGAAAGGAACGTTGCCACCGGTGTGCTTGGTAACCGAGCCGTGAATTTGTCGGCTTCGATTCCCCGTATCAGACTGTAAGCGTCGTGTTAAACGCTCAGACATTACATACTGAATATATTCGGCCCATGTATCATCCGGGATGTATAGCGGCCTGAAATCCTTCCAAACTGTCACGTCATTCCAACCTGGCAAAGCATTTTCTTTGGCATATTTTTAGCTTTTTTTTGTGCCTCATACCAAAAATCACGCAACCTAAATGATACGAACGTATTCTATATGAGTTAATGACAAATGAAATTTTAATATTTAAAATAAAAAATAATTATTGTGTTGTTTTTGTTGTTACTTTGTGGCAACGTGATTCTCCCAAACTCTGATCGCAATATTGTCATTTTCTATATCCCATTCAATGTTACCCTTGCATTAACAATTTATGAAAAATAAATCAATAATCTAAATAAAGTAAATAAATTTACATTAAAAAAATAGTTAAAATTTTAAGTTAACACTAACCTTAAATCTTGTAAATCATGCATCGACATGAGGTTTCCAATCAGGATATTTGAAAACCTAACTACATTGAAACAATGAAATCTTCATCAACAATTTAAACACCGGTGTTATGACCCGGACGACCTCAATATTTGTGAACCCTTTATGTAGAAAATGCATCGTTACAACATCTGGATGAAGAATTTTTTTTTATTTTTACACCTCTTACATGAACACCTAATACCACCTCCACTAATATTTCTTGGAATAGAGGTTGTATAATTAATAAAACCCTGAACCATATTACAATAATCCGTCATCCGCATTCCTTGGGGTGAATCTCGATACATCCATGAACGATCATCCATGACTTCTATTGAACCTATATATATCAAATAATGATGATAACAATATGTATTAATTAACAACGTTAAGTAAATAATCAACCTACTTTCATACTTCTGTTGATTCATTATCAATTATCTACATACATAAAAATTTGTACACATTAATTTATGAAAATTACAACTCGACAATAAACTTGACAAAATATAAAACAAACCCATTAAACAAGCCATTATTTATATCATCACCACACACCTAAGTCGGTAATTCGACATAAGTTTTAACAATTTACAAACAAATATAATTTTATAAAATCTAAAATAAACCATAACATGTACAAAATTATGTATCCATACAACAAGTTTGTTTGAAAAAAATAAACAAGTAAACACCCAAACAAAATACATATACTACAAAAATATGCAATTAAAAAATTGACATTTTAAAATTGTGTTCAAATTAAAAAAATAATAGATTTACTTATTTAAAATGAAAAATCCACAATAAAAGTGTTGTTATGACTAGAAATGTTGAGGAATGATGAGTGACGTTGAGATGAGATGGAATGTTGGGGGAAGGGGGGTCTGTTTGTTAGTTGTAGATTAAGGGGCGGTGGTTAGTTGCAGAGGGGAAGAAGGAGAAATAAAGAAGGTGAGAGTTAACAGTCAGGTCATATATTAACTATTACCGATGAAATTACCGACATGATGTTTTTATTTGTCAATCCGTTGGTAATTCTGTCAGTATGAGTAACACGTCACTATATGGTTTTCACTGTTTGAATCCATCTATAATTCCATTGGTAAAAACATCCATAAAAAATTACATGTCATTGTATTTTTTTTATTTTTTTAAATTCATTTTATTCCGACTGGGATTCTCTCGGTATTTACCAATGAAATATTTCTATCAGTAAATACTAATGGATTTGGCGATGAAATCAATTCGGTCAATAAATTTCACCCCAAAATACCAACGTATTTTTTCTAATAAATACAAGACAAAACTTTAATTTTGTTGCAAGAATAGAAAGCATTGACCTAGAAATTCAAGATTATCAACCCTCAAGCCAAAATCAATTTTTTCCCCTTCTATTACTCTTCTCTGGGGTTTTTACTACAATTATTTCTTTATACCCTTTTCTTTTGTTGTTTATCAATTATTTTGACTCTTTTTTATTATACACATAATAACATTTATATATGCACGACAACTAACATTTCTAATAGTAAACCAAAAATGAAAAAAAAGTGTAGAACACCATTTAGTTGTTGCTCAATTGATATCATTATTTTTCCTCTAAAAAGCTTAAACCTCTCTTTTTTTTTAATAAAAAAGAAGAAAAAGAAAAAGAAGAAGAAGAGAGCAGCCAATTCAAAAAAAGTATGATGTATTTTCTCTTCACTGTGTAAACGTAAACTTACACGAGATGGTCTAGTGAGCTGCAATTGATCTCCAATTAATATTAATAACGTCAAGAAATCCAAGAGTTGAAGCCCCAATAGTGTTCATTACTTGAAGATTGACAAGCAGAATGACATGAACAATGAAATCTGTATATCTCAAAGTGGTCAACATATAAAAATAATTAGAGTCAAATAATGAACAAGATGGGTGACTAAGAAATGCATGGAGGAGATGAAGCAAAGAGACAATCAGGGGACGGACTGTCGGTTCTATAACAGTTGTAGGACCCAAAAGAGGTGAATTTCTATAACAAAACAAGTATCTGTAAGAATCATTCCAGCTGGAGCTACAGAGACTAAAACTTATCAGAATAAATCAAAATAGGGGAATTAATAGGCAGGGCATGGAAATATAGGGTGGTGGTGGTGGGTGTTCAAGATCCTGTCCACCGTCCCCAAAGATTCGGATGTTGAGATTTCTTGTGAGAAGACAGCTAGCTAGCAATATATTCTAAAATCCCCAGCGCCGCAGCCAATGTTCGAGGTGTCGCGCATGCGAGTCACGGCAAAAGACCATATAGCATTCTCAATCGTGACTAAAAGTCTATTCAGAAGTGTTTAACACAATTATTTAAAAATATATTACAATAATTTTTGTAATTTTTTTATTTAATATTAACATATCTGAAAATACAAAAAAATTAATTTGAAACAAATAAAAAAATTAAAAATTTTAATTTTTTTTTGAAACGACAAAAAAACAAACGAATTGTAATTAAGAACACTACTATATTTAGTTGTGACCAGTGCATGTATGAGACTTGGGATTTTGCCAACTCTTCATGCATATCTCCACCGTATTTAGTTGTGACCAGTGCATGAACCTTAAAATGGGAACTTTGCCGATTATATAAACATAGACACACCCACAAATCCTATTAATCATTCATAATGATATAAAGTGTATGCTAGCTGATGATAATTAATCCTTTTAGGAATTGGATTAGCCCGCTGTTATAGAATTTAATCAGGTTCAATCAATTTAATTAATTAAAAAAAAAACTATCTTGATCATCCTACAATTTAGCCGTTAATTTTTATATTTACATAATTATTTGAGTCACTTCCATGCATGGAGTTTACCTGTAACCTTTGTTTGATGCATTTGGACCCAACAACTTGCAGTTATAACGTGATTGTTAGCGTAAGAATTAAATATTGGATAGAATAGATTCTCCTTTCGAATGGTCTAAGAAAAACACTGCAGAACTACTTATCATTTGAGCCTCTCTCAACCTTAATTAATTTAATTTATACGTGCAACATATAAAAAATATGTCAATAAGGTGTAAACTAATGTATTTATTTTCTCAATTTTATATTTGTTTTTTTAAAGCAAAAAATAACACACACAAACTCTAGTTCTGGACAGAAAGTTAAGTTTTTAAATTTCCCAAGCATAAACGTATATTTTCTCAAGAAAATTATTATATGTAGCTAGTTAAAGATGAAACCCAGCGCACATCACACATTCCAGAATCAAGAGTTTTAGTTAAGTTGTTCTAGTCGATATATATAGGTTCACAGCACCAAAGAATTTTCTAGCAAGAACATGATAAATTTGACATGGACCTCACCTAACTACGTCGCAGAAATAGAAATCCCTTCACGTTGTAATACAAATGCACGAGTGTCTCCTGCTGGGTGCGAAGATTGCAGTGGCTTGCATATTTTGCATGTGGTCTCCACGGCACACGGAAAGGAAAAATGAAGCCCAGTGGTAGCAACGAGGTCTCTGTTGGCCCTACCATTTACAATTTTACACGTAATCTTCCACATGCATGATAACATATGATATATCTTCTCTTTTTTCTTTCTTATGGATATAATATATCAGACAACCTAGGGAATAGGGAGTGTTTTCTGTATTTTATTCACCAAAATAAACAGAACAAAAATCTCTTTGTGTCTTCAAACATCACATTATAGCTTACAATGCCAATGCTTCATCGAAAGCTTCTTGCTTGCCTAGTGATTAGGTGTATTATTTATACACCTAAACCTTAAAAGTTTTCAATGGACAAAGAGATCATATCATTGGTAGAAAGATTAGCACTTAACCATGGTTGTGGAAAAAATGGTGTTTTTATGAGTCTCATCCATAATTTTTATATAGGAAAAAACCATGACCTAGCCATGTTTGCTCATTAGTTGAGGTGTCATGCCATGATTGTTGTTCCATATGAGTCATTGGCAAAAATACTGGTGATGGGTAGTGTCATTGACACAAGAAATGATGTTTACTCTGCATATAAAAAAAAACCTTGTGCATAGAAAAGTCTTATGTATGAAAAGTTTGTGTAAACATCTCATGGGTATCCAAGAAATGCATAAAAGGACATGTTGAGAAGGATTGGACAAACCAACTCAACACCAGGTCTCAACTGGTGTTATGAGCTGAAATTTCAGCTATTTATGTTGCCTAAATAACTAAAAATTATATTTATTTGAAAAATTATATTTATCATTTTCCCCAAGTCTTTTAACTAGTCATGTGTGGAAGACTTTATCAAGAGAAAAATAAGAGAAGGAAACACTTATTGTATAAATGTTTCCTTTATTTGCATGAAAAATATTAGCGATTATACTTACATGAAAAATATTACTTTTATGGCCTTTATTTCCTTGACATTTTTTCTGCAAAGGAGATTGAGTTTTATCACCTCCTAGTGGATAACATTTTTATTTTTTCAAGGAATGACATTCCTTAGTGTCATGGTAAAAAAAACATAATTTGTTAGAATTTCTTGTATTTGCACCACTTTTCATGGAAGATAGGTATTGAAGTCTTTTTTTTTTTAATGGCCATGTGGTGGTGAGTGTCATAACCCAATTTTTGACCATTTTATTTTAATTATTATTATTATTATTATTATTTTATTTACTGAAAAGAGAAAAATGATGAAAAAATAATAATAATGTTGGAAAAACAAGTAAATGAAGAATGAATTAAAATTTGGGTTAAGGACAAAATGATTGGAAGTTTTGGGGTTTAATTAAACTTTGGAATTAATCCAATTAAGCTTGGAATTAATTTAATTAATCCAA
>Ga0307507_10009468_pt1 | contig 12957 bp, 12 predicted proteins | sample 7_EM_MG_FD_207223 | JGI IMG/M metagenome (GOLD analysis project Ga0307507, IMG submission 207223) | Populus trichocarpa ectomycorrhiza microbial communities from riparian zone in the Pacific Northwest, United States - 7_EM | ecosystem: Host-associated > Plants > Roots > Unclassified | place... | reverse complement strand
GAGTGGCTGCGGCATAGCTTGGGATGGTGTTTGGGTTGGCTTACCCCTCAGGATGTAATGCCTCGGGGCTCGTATGCCGATGTCGGCGGTAACCCCTGTACTAGTTACAATAGAATTATTTGAAAGCCCCCAGCTGAGACAAAACAAAAGGAATATAAGAGGCACCTTACTAGGAGAGGCAACTCCAACGTCCTAGCACATTTCTCTTCTATTTGAGTTCTTACGGTACTGCAGTTCCAGATCCTAGCACCCCAAAGGCTGTTTAAGTGCAACAGATATTTTTGTGCGCTGTATGTAGTACATAATGGGAGAGGAGAAAACTACCGTAGAGGGAATGGAAGGATTGAATAAGAAAGCACAACGCTGGATTCCCGTAATCCCCCACACTATCAGTCTTAGAGATTTAGAAGAATACCGTAATACCTTCCGAAGCAACTGGCAGAGATCCGAACACCTCTGACCCCCCTTGGGTCCACTATACCTTGAAGAAAGAGCGCCCCTATCGATGGTAAGCCACTAATTCTGGGGTCTGTTTGCCTCTAGGCGCAGTCAGTGGCTCTTCAGCAGGCTCTCAGTTTTGTACTATAAGATACCAGTAAAAAAATCAGACAAAAGGCCGTTATAAAGTCTTCCCATCCGCGGAAGTTGCCTACCTACTGAAACCTTTAGGGGCTAGTGGCAAGCAGGCGGTATGTCCGATCACTGAGTGTTTGCCCCAAACAAAAGGAATTTGGGTTGTTGATAGTGGTTTCAATCTCATTGGCCCTAACTATCATTGGTCCCTAGGAGGTGACATTAACCTCCCGGCACTTACATCAGGCCACTTCATCTTCGGGAAGTCGGAAGTTTTCGAAGAAAGGGGGTTGCTTGATGGCCGAGCCAAATGGCTCTAATCATGTGGGATTGTGTCTGGTCTCGCAGAAATGCCGCCAAGACTGTCTGACTTACTCTTATCGATAAGGCATTCTTGGCATAAGTTAAATTCTTCGTCACGCCTCGGTAAGACAACTGGAGCAAACACCTCAACTCTTTGGCTCAACAAGTCAGCTTGACAACTCAGCTCCAATGTCTGATTCACCAGCAAAATCCTCTATGCCAAATAGTTCTGTTATACCAAAAGGCTCTACAGCTTCAGACGTTCGAGAAGCGAAACGCCGTCGGCTCAGTGTGGCAACAAACACATTGTCAAAACCTTTCCGCTCACCTCTGCTCTCCAAACCTAGTTCGACTGCTACAACCCCTTCTCCTACGAAATCAATTGCTTCATCAGCAGGCTCTCCTACCTCTCCGGTTACTGATGCTCCAATAGTTACAAATCGTCGCCGTCCGAGCCGTTTGTTTACCACCAGACAAACTTCGTCGACCCCTCAAAACCCTGAGTTGGCAAAGCTGTATAAGCAGCAATCAACTTTAGAGGCAAAGTTTCGGGAGAAGAAGGCCTCGCTGGAAATTGTAAAACAGGCTCTGAGCATTGAGACGGCGGCCGATGGGCACAGTGAAGAGAAATTGCGAGCGTCGATAGAGACATGGAGGACGGCGTCCAAAGGTGCAGCAGACGAGTTATACGAGATAACTAGTCAGAGAGTAGCGAATGCTGGCCCTGGAGGTTGGAGGGAATTAATTAGGAAAAGAGGCTGGGACGATGATGAAAGGCAGACTGCTTATGAAAAAGGTGGCGAAGAAGATGAGGTATGCAATACCCTCATTGCGTTCCTTATGTCGGTGCAATGACTAACCCTGATAGGAGTTTACAATGGGGGTAATGCTGAAAACTTTGGGAATAGATCAAAAGTCGATTGGGTACGACCAGGATGGCGATTGTTGGAAGTGATTGGATTTGTGTTTCCGTGCGGTATACTAGGACTTGACAGGGTTCGTTACGGTGAGGCGCACAACCAAATCTGCTATACGTTAGCCCCCGAGCCTCTCCGATGGATGTCACAAAAGTACCGTAATAGGGCCCTTCCATAAAAATTAGCCTAAAGGTTTTGCTGAATGTTTTACAGAGCATTTTTACCAGATACCAGCATTGGTTCTTATGTCTTAGAAGCTATGGTTAGAAGCGGAGACAAAGACCTCCTGGAGCCACCAGAGCGGTCGCTTCTGGTCTACGGAAAGGTTGGCGTGCTTTATGGTATATAAGAACATTCATTATATTCTAGATCTCGAGCTACCTGAACGGATAGCGGTGCTCAAACATAAATCCAATTATCCCTTAAACTAAGTGAAAGAGAGATTATGATGGGAAAATCAAAGGGGGATGTCTTACCGGAAGTGGGAGGCATTGCCGCAAACCCTCATTGGATCAGAACTGGATAGCCGTGGTGCACCCCACGCAAGCTGTGATCAATCACAGCAGCATACTAGATCACACTATTGGTTAATCTGCCCGAGCCGTCTCGTAAACGCACTCGCAATTGCGGTGCTTTTCCGGGCCATATTGAAACTCTCTGTTACGCTTAGAACCCTCTCGGATTCCGCGTCCGGGCCAAGATCTCACGTTTCACGGTCCCCCTTATAGTTGTGAGCACTTAATAACGAGACCCTTAAACTATTCGTGGCTCCCTCGCCGAGGTGAAACCCCCCAATTATTGCCACTGGCTATGATCTGCATTCACGAATCCGCGGCACTCCAGAAACTAATACCGGAGCATTCTAGGTATCACACTATATCACTCGTACTCCTGATCGTGGGTTCATCCTACGTAACATTAGCCAGGCAAGAAGCTGGATTCATCCTAGCCGATCGCTTGTTGACGGGGCCCAATGCCTCGGCTAACATTTCGGCTTAGAACAGTAATTGGGCGCCTTGCCTAATACAAAGATTCCGCCTTCGTTTCCCTCAGCCTACAGCATTGCAGGGGCTGGCAACTAGAGAACAACCCTTTAACAGCACTTAGATATAGCGTCATTAACTGCAGTGCTTCTCTGACCCCGTGCCACCCAAAACCGTCCGCCCCCGCCCAGTAAGAACCATATATTGCAAACAATTACTTGACTTGCTTTTTCCTCTCTACATGGTTCCTACGAGTGTGGTTGGCGTGATAGGGTGTGCGTTCCTCTGAGTTGTCGGAGCCCACCGAAAAAAATAACTGAGGGATTGGTCATTTTAAAGGGAGCATAGTGCCGGTTGTGCAATTTCAAAAATGAATTGTCAAAGCCAATGATGAGAACGAGCTGCAAGCAGCATGATGCCACTACTCCAGCTTTCAGATCTGAGTTACATTCACTGTGCGCTCAGCCCCAGCCACTTCATCGATGCATTTCTCGCATGATCGTGCGATTCATGGGCTCTCCGCAAGCACTTTCCCAAAAAGCACACCAGGAAGCTAAGTTTGCAGGCTAGGCTGCAAAGCACTAGATGCAGGTGCAATCACGCCCCGCAGTGGAGGCCTCATACTCGAGTAGGGACATTGGGTGCCTTTTGACGACCCATTACATTTGATATTCCCCTGCGATTGCACAGGGTTCCAACGGGGTCTGCCGTAGATTGCACGGATCGAGTGACATCATATGATCCCTGACAGTATTGCACTGGATTTAACCCTATACCGACCGATGAGAAATCCCACGAGTGTTGGGTGGGCAAAATTGACATCGAACTGCTAGCGATTGCGGGTGTGCTCACTTTTGGCACATAAGTATTCCCAAGATCAAAACTTGAGGTGGCCTAAGGTTGCGGTGTCAATGGCCACCTGAGCGCCTAGATCGAGTGATAGATGCTCCCTTAAGTGGGGTAAAATTCACTGCCGGCGCAGGGTTGGAAGTTTGCCGCCTGCACCGTGGGGAGAATTAGTTAAATCGCACAATCTGATATCAGTGCAACCAAATGCGGTGCCAGCTGGTCAGCACCTTTCCTCAGAAAATAGGTCGGCCCATCATTAATACCCGTCGGGGCTCAAATTATGCATCTAGCTTAGGATAGGCACCAACTTAGGAAGTTAGAAGAGGAGATCTGAGCACCTCTCTTGCTTCCCATTCGTTCATCACCGATTGTTGGCAAAACGTTCGCGCCGAGCAGGGTCACACAGCTTACCAACTACATAGTACTCGAGTAGGTCAGGAAGTAGTCGCGGGGATAGTTATGCCAGTACTCGCCTAGAAAATCGATGTGTGGTTGTTCCTTATTAAAAGAGATGAAAAGGCCACGCCCAATCTGCGGAGAGGAAGCTAGAAATCAAGGGATTGGTGATATGGGCCTCAGCTCACTTTTTGTAGGAACACGCAAATGGCGGCAATGCCACCACAAAAGGATTCATGAACGGTCACTCGCGGGGGAAGGGTACTAAGCTCTATTTCAGGCGCGTCGGGAAGTTTAGTTCATGCGGAACCCAAAAGCCACGGCAGAGCTTGCGCGGACTCGATACCGCATTGCGCATTACTCTAACGAATACCCAGGGGCATCTCCATCACAACCGAGGAGTGAATCATTCACTTCCGATTCTCTGCAATTCCTGTGGGCTTTTATCCGTAGGGCCCCCAGGGTAGATGTTTCACACGGGTCGCCAATTCTAGCCCGGCATTTAGAAGACCATGCCGGACTACTATCGATTGTTGCCCACCGACAGCGCTACCGGTCAGCACAGGGAATGCACTACGGAGCTGGCCATCTCACTCCACGAGGAAACTATACTTCCCCTATCAGCCTTTCTGGCACTGTATTATCCACTGAGCGTGAAACGCGAGCTTTCGTTCAAAAGGAATTGTGCCGATTATTCCCCATCTCTATTCCCCAATCTTAGATGCATAAATAGGTTGTTGAACGTTCATATAACCCCGCACCGAAAAGAAAAGGAAAAATAGATATGGCCCAGGCTTCTTTTTTTTTGAGGCTTTTTTCCCTCTCGAAACGACAGGTTAATTCTTAGTCTCTTCCGGTCCAGATAGATGGTTTGCTCACTCCACTGCCATCTCGATTCTCCAAGTATCACTCGACCTAGGAATCACGTACCTCCTAAACCCCTCTTAAACAAGATGCGACCAGTCTCTAACATCAGACTTTCGGCAAAGTTTAAGTAACGACAACAGATAGTTTCACTTAGCACATGAGAACCACGGCTAAGGCTTTGTATTGCCGATATGGCGCGGAAGCTCAAAGTAAGGGGATATACGGAATTTATTCAAGAGGCCTATTGGAGCGGAAAGAGTATGTGGCCTACTTGTTGGAAGCTACGTATGACAATGGCTCCAGAAGCAACAATCCACAAGGAAAAGGTTTTTCCCGCAAAGCAAGTTGCATTTTCAATGAGCCGGGGGGAGGGAGGCAGGGAAAGTGAAAAAATTACACTCCCTCTGTCCATCCATCCATTCATCCATCTATCAACAGTGAAAGCGAACTAGGGAACTATCTCCGTTTTAAATTCAATGCACTCCAAACTGTTGCTAGGATTTGACTCCTTTTTTTTCTTCTTTCGTTCGTTCTCCCTTTGCATCATAGGGGTGGAGTACTCCTTACGAATGGTGTACCGTACAACGCCGTTACTAATAAGGGGATATTTACGGTACTCGCGATGGCCGCCCATGTGATGTCGGGAAGTTCCGTCATACCCTTCCAATTACCTTTTCGACACATGATACTTCCTTTTCCAATGAGGTTCAAGGATAAACCAACATCAACAGCACCTCAGGGACCACGACCTAAGGAATGGAAAAGGGAATAACGGGGGAACATAGAAGAGAAAAGGAGGGAAAAAAAGTACCTCAAGTGTTTCCACATTCAGGACCATACTTTGTTTCTAATCGGGATCTCAATATGATTGCCCCGGAAGCGCTGACCGGATCTTGATTGCGGCTCCATTTACCCCGCTCTTCCCTGCATACATTGCTTAAGGCTTGAGAGTTACGATTTCATGGTGCGACGGAGATCGGACATGGGTTTGGAAAAAGTTTTTTTCCAATCCCATCCTTAGACGGAATTGCAACATTATGGAAACGTCATGTTGTACCGTGTGTGTGCACCGGTAACTTTTGGAAGAGAAAATTGGATACAATTTATTCAAGGGTGTGGTGGTGGTGGAAGGGATCTGAAGGAAGATACAAAATTTTTTGTCAGACAGACAAGACAATAATTCGGTGATCAATTGAGACTGCCGGCAGGTACAGCATGATCGAAATGTAGGTTGGAGGCTCCATCCAGCTGCCGCATTCACAAACGGCGTTTCCACTTACAGCGCTCTAGGGTAGGGAGTAAGTAACTACACTAAGTGCAGTGGTGGGTAGCGCCTCTATTACCCCATGACAAAGTCGCTCTTTTGTCGCTCTGGTCGCGCGGATAGAATTGCGATCTGGCATCTTGCGGATCAAGAGACTCCATTTGGAGGGCAACTATTAGCAGAATAAGCCCGTGCTGCATGTATGATACCATGCTGTCTCGTTGCCTGCTCACTGTTTTTTTTATCCCCTTATCTCAGACTTGCCTAATCATACTTGAGTAAGTTAGTTAGTAACAGCAAGCGACGGGCGCGGCTGTTTTCCCTATCGCCTCGGCCTACGCGCCCAACTTGACGCCGTAAACCGCTCGCTGCCGTGTGCTTTGGTGTGTTCCCCCGGCTAAACAGCCGCGGAGCATTAAACCCTCGAGAGAGAGAGAGAGTCGTAGCGGTCGCGATGGACGAATTTTTCTTTTTTCTCTCTTCCTTCCCCCACAAACACCTCAATTGACCGAAAAGACCCAAGACCCTTCGGGTCCGGGGTTATGTATGTATGTATGCACTTGTATGTATGTGCACTTTTTTTACTTACTAACTTAAGGTCCTCATCTTGCAGAAAATCCTCCTCTTTTGTAGACGTCCGTTGTCTTCTTCAAGGATTACTCCAGCTGAAATGTGCCTCTTACGGAGTTGGTGGGAAAAAAAGGGCCGTTTACAGTACTCGAGCACAGCTTTCCCCCTTTTTGCAGTCTAGCCCGATCCAATTCATTCTTTATTTTTTCCCACCGTTTTTGGTCTACCCATTTAGAACTGACTGTTTTTGATATTAATATGTTATTACAATGGAGTGAGTGCCGCTATGTACCCAGGAACAGGAAGAAGAGGAAGAAAATGTCGTGCGACGTTTACACTACCTTACATGGCATATGCTACTGTATGCTTTCGGTCTTTACTCACTATACCGCAACAGTGCAGTACTATACAGCACAACGCCGGCGACTCCAAAAAGGGAGATATGAAAGAACCACGTAGAGTAAATAAAGTATAATTGTAGTATCATACCATTCTCACAACCAGAGCCCTTCTCATCATCGTTAACACAATTACCCAAACAAGCTCGGATAAGTGCTGTACTGTACAGTAATTTACTCCACAAGGCTATCCCTTCCCTTCCTCCCTCCTAGCGATCGGGGAAAATAAAATAGATAGATAGCCAACCCACCACCACAAAATCAATTTGCTGCCCTTATCATCAGCTGATTTAAAATTCATGCATGCAGCTCGGCTCTTGCAACGTCGCTCCCCATCTTTTTTTCTTTTTTTTTTTACTCTAAAACTAACTTGATTAGCAAGCTACTTGTATCGTACAAGTACAGGAAGTTGACGACATCGGGTTTTGAACCGTTTGATTGATTCGCGTGTGAGTGGATTTTTTTATTGTTTTTTTCTTTTCTTTTTTCCCTCTCTTCTTCGCTAATTAATGGTGGTGACTCTTGTTCCGGGTTTGATTTGTTTTTTGTCCCTGTCCTGTGCGAGGGTACTGTACCTCGTACCGTGGTGATACGAGGATGACAACTAATTGACAAAGGCAGGAGAAAGTATGCTCTAAAGAAGAAGAAGGAGATGTTTAATTCTATGAAGCCCTATTACAATACTATACACTATCGCCTTTCACACTGCCGATCTATAACTGTATGGTTAGTTGCTTAGCTTACAGTTACTTGATAATTACTTTACAGGATGGATATTATCTGCGATAGGGGGGAAAAATTGGTTACGATATTTTCTCTTCTATACCGGTACTGCGATACTCTACTTCTGTAATAATATATACTCTCTGACATTTGTAATACACTAAACATAGTTGGAACACTCCCCCCTTCAGTCATGGATACACACACATAAGGGTCTCCGGTCATTCATCGGCCGGGGAGGTGAGGGTGTGTTTGTTTACTTGTGTGTACTGTGTAGTCTTGATTTCCCCTTTCCCTTACTTTACCTCACCTTAAGCGGAGGAGAGTGGGGGGGAAGGAAGGGATCACTGGACCTCGCTGGTATGATATGTACCGTACTATACCGGTTTGATTCAGTACGGTAGACCTCCCATCTCACTAATTCCTTAGCAGGGTACGATATCGGTACCTTAGGTTTTAGCCCCCCATTCGCGTTCGCGGGGATGATTGAGGGTGAATGAGTGAGTGGGTGGGGTGGGTGAATAGAGTGGGGTGGGGTGGTTCGTACAGTAGGGAGGAGGGAGTGAGGAAACTTACGCGCTCTACCAAGTAAACTCCCCGACCACATCGACTTGATTCTTGAAGAAATAGTAAACCATATTCGTAACTTTCTGACGTTTGTGAACACGGCTACTATTGCATACAGGTGCTGCTAAGATCCTGAGGCTCTGGCCCATTTTTCTGCCCGTATGCAATAGCGGCTGTGTTTACAAGCGTCAGAGAATTACGAGCAGGGCAGCGCGACAGTGGTAATGTTAATTAGTGGGGGTTTTTGTTTTTTGGCTTACCTTCTTTGCTTTTCTTGCTTTCTTTCTTTTTTCGTATACTCTCCCTTCGCCGGCCGGGGGAGGGGAGGGAGGGAGGGAGGGTGAGATGTGGAGAAGAAGCACCGTCGTATATCATAAAAAGGGACATAGTGGGAGGAGAGGAGGGAAGGGAAGGGAAGGGAAGGGAAGTGGGAGATCTACGGGGGATTTTAGCACGTGGAGGACATGGATGGTGAAGTGCTCGAGGATGTCAGGAGAAGGAGAAAAAGAAAAAGAAAGAGAAAAAAAAGGAAAAATGGCAGAGGAATTTGTGATGATCTACCTTCCTGATGATAAAGGGGTGGACTTGCTTGTCGTCGTCAATATTGACATATTTCTTTTTTATATTTTATTTCTTTTCTTTTCTTTTTTTCTTTCTGGCCATGATATGATGTGATATGGTATTTTCCTTGTTGTATGTGCTATCATAGTGCGGTACTGTGCTTCTTGTAGCTCCGGCTTCACGATGCAGTACAGTGCTGTAGCCAGGGAAATGACGTCGTATGCTATTAAGCTAGAGCAGTGCCGTATTGTCTTCGCTGCCCTGGCTGATAGCCTGAGCAGTACCGGTATCATAAGACAGTTAACCAGTTAGTCCTGGGAGAGGGAGTCCAGGCTCCGGACCAGACCACATCATATCGTAGCATACCAGAGTCATCGCACTTTACTATAAGACCGGGGCCAGACAGGTCCTGAACACGGCAGTGCGGTCATTACGGAGCAGCATCACGCCTCGTGCTTTGTACTTTACGGAGCACATCGCGCCATAAGGTTCTGTCAGAAAAAAGGAAACCTGAGCCGGGGTTTTGTTTTGTCGCAATGGCGATCTCCGCTCGACCCTGATTTGTTTCGAGGTTGTTTGTAAGGTGCATTAGATACTCGAACTTCTTTAACACACTCGTAAGAGTCAAGATAAGGCGGTGGTAATGATAACTTGAGAGTTGAAAAAACCGTTTCGATCATGAGAAATATAAACCCCTCCAAATAGCTCATTTATACATGAAGATTGAAACTAAAAATGAAGAGTTTTGTCAAAGTGGTGAAAGTAAAGGAAATGAAAGGAAAGGAAAAAGAAAAGATGAATAAGAAAGAAACGCACATGGTTATGATGAGAAATACGCCGGCTGCCCTAAGTTATGATGATGATAACGAAAATGACGGTGAACCCCTCTCCCGCTCTTTCCTCCCTTCTTTTTTTTTTTTTCCTTTCCTTCCATTCTTCCATCCTTCGGCAAATTAACAGAAGGAAGGGGGGCGGGGGGAAGAAGAAAACACAGCAGAGTTAAAAATCGGCAAACCATCCAAAGAAAAAGAAAGAAATGACTCAAAAAGGTACAACAGCTCAAAATTTCAACCGTTGGGGGAAAAGGGGACAAGCAAGGAAATATGAAAATTACCAACAAAAGTGAAAAATATAAATCCCGCTGCGAAAAATTGAAAGGCAAGTCAGCCCTCAATGTTACCATACAAGAAAAAGAGAAAACACGAAAAATAGCTAAGTAACTAAAAGCATACCAAAAACACCAGGCGCCGAAAAACACCGCTAAGTTTTATTTAATCGAGGACCAGAACCCGAAGGGGAAGGGGGAAGAGGACAACAACAGCACCAAAAAACCCCGTACACGCCCAGCACCCCCAAGCTCGGCCACGGCTACTACTGCCGCGGCCATAGCCTGTGGGGAGGTGGAGGTGGAGATGGTGGCTGTGGAGTGGCCCACATCACGCTTTCGTGGCCTCCCCGGCCGCTTCCTCACAGTTATCGCACTCGTACTCGTGATCGACATCTTTCGCTTTATATACAGTGCATTTCCCGTTCGCAGTTCGAGAGTTTGCACATGTGACTGTCGACACCGTGTAATGGCCACAGGTGTAGACATGCGTGAATCGTGTGCACATGGTTGGAGTTTTGTGTTGGGGGAGGGGGGGTGAGTTTGTGTAGGTTGGTTGGTGGGAAGGTTGGAGTATGAACTTTTGGGCGAGCGAGTGAGCGGGTGAGTGAAGTTTGGAAGGTTGGTATTGTTAATTGTTGTATTTGTTGTTATTGTGACTTGCCCTGCGTTCTCGTAAGAGGTTCGTTTGTTGGAAATGTGTGCGCGGGTGTTTGTATAGGAAGATTGGTGATTGACGGGGGTTTGAGGTAAGGTACGGCAGGCACGGTAGGTAAGTATAGGCAATGTGTAGTATAGTAGGCTGTGGAGGTAGGCAGGTAGGTAGGTATCTAGATATGTAGGTAGGCGGTGGTGGCAGTGGTGGGTTGTGGGGCTTCGGATAAGAGTTAAGAGCTCGAGAGGATGTGATTATAGAGCCGTTATCGGAGAGTATTTTCTTCTTCGTTATGATAATAGAAAGGGAAGAAAAAGCGGCAGTTTTTGTCTCTCTTTCCCTCCTTCTTCCAATTCCCTTCGGCGTGAAAAGGAAATAAAATGGAATAAAATAAAGGGTGTGTGTGTGCAAGTTTGATCTTTCGCAAGAGGACGAGGAAAAGTGCAACAGCGAACTTTATAGATAGGGAGCCTGGAATAAAGGAATCACAGATTGTCGCAGTCAGGGGAAGGAGCAGCAAGGATACCAGCAGATCGCCCGGGAAGCACAGATGCTGGCGAGGAGCTAGGAGGTGCGGAGTGGGGCTCCAGGCGAGTGAGATGGGTGAAGCTCGTTGATAGGTTGTGCTTCTCTATCCGGATTTTCTTAGCGTGAGCACGGGGCGCAGGTTTAAGAAAGGGCTAAGAGAGAAGGGCCTCGGAGGGTCCTAACGGTAAAAAAAAAAACGGAGCTCTGTCGAAATGCAAAGAGAACGGGGGATAAAGAGGAGAGGGCGTTATCGCAAGAGCGGGGAGAAGAAGTGGAGGTGTAAATAGGCGGAAATTGAAGAGCTGTCGAAAGGAGTCGTTTTCTGTGGGAAAAATGCAAATAAATGATTGATGGCTTCAAGATTGCTTATGGCTGCGTTTGTGGGAGAGGGAATCATGTCCTATCTTATATACTCATTCAGAAGGGATCCCGAGTTCGCGGTACCGGCCCGTTTTTAGTAATTATTCATTTTATCTGTATTTGCTTGCTCTCTTCTTCCCTTTTTGTGGATTGTTATTGTCATGTTGTTGATCCAGTATTTTGGTTCTCTGACGGAGACACAGTGCTGCGTCTGGTTAGTATGAGAGAATGGCGGAGGTACTAGATACAGAACAGAAAACCCATCCACGATATCATGGGGCGTGCTTTCTAGGAGCTCTTGACCATACTGTATCAGAGATTCGCAATATCGGTAGCTATCATACCTAGCAAAGTATATACCTATACCGGCTATCCACAAATGATCGATTTACTCCTTTCTGACAAAGTTTCCAATTATCGATTCCCGCTTTGCTTTTACTTTTCTGCGTTGAAGAAGTAGATGGGATACAAGACGACATCTGCGAAACATTGGCTTTTCTACCCTTACTCTCCCCCTCCTGAATTTTGCTTGCTGATTTGCTGGCTTGTCTGGCCTTCTCTGCTAAAGCAGGAGACTGACGAAAAGCCTCATGTGGGGGGCCATTCATACATACATGATACATACATAATACATACATACACACATACTCCCTATAGACCAGTGCACCACTCAGAGGTCACGACAAACCAAGCCCTGAACGGACCACGAGCCAAAATACTACATACAAAACGATATCTTACGCTACTCATTCTGTCTGTCTGTCAGCTAGGCGGCGAAGGTGATTTCGGCTACCCCAAGGAAGGAAGCGTAACATAGCAGACAGACCTATGCATGGTAGGTGAAAGGGAAAAAAAGCATCGGGCCTTTCTATTTGACGCAGCTTTTTTTGCTAATAAACAGGTCGAAAGCCAACGAAAAGCAGATAGCTTGGCCAAGGATGTGCGCCCCAAGCTGTCTTGTACCCTAACGCCCAAGTTCGCGAGGTTCTGCCGAATCAAGACTCTTACACACCGCCTTTTTCCTTTCTCTCTCTACTCCCATAATACAGTGGGCGATCCTTTAGCCGTTTCGCTCATTCCTTTCCCCATTTATTTTGTGGCCGCCACCCCCCCCTTTTTCCTGAAAATAAAAAAATGAAGAGATCAATTGGAATAAAGAAACGAGAGGAAAGTTGTTTTACTGGCTAGCGGGTTGGTTTGTGCATTTAATAGTAGTTCCACCTGGGGGAGCCCAAAGCCACAAGTAATTTTTCCGCAAAGTGTTAGTGTGTTCCGGGGCAGGTATCTATAATAGCTTTCACCGCAAATTAGCTAACCCTGAATACCGTACAAGATGGA
>Ga0307507_10009467_pt1 | contig 12957 bp, 12 predicted proteins | sample 7_EM_MG_FD_207223 | JGI IMG/M metagenome (GOLD analysis project Ga0307507, IMG submission 207223) | Populus trichocarpa ectomycorrhiza microbial communities from riparian zone in the Pacific Northwest, United States - 7_EM | ecosystem: Host-associated > Plants > Roots > Unclassified | place... | reverse complement strand
GTTCAAACTTTTTTTTTTCACAACTCCTTAGGTATATAGCAAGTGTAATATTTATTCATTATGTACACAAGACTACAAGACAAGCTTTTAAATGGGAAGCTATACTTACTATGTAGATGTAGGAGAGGTTTCTACCTGAAAGGTTGGCGACACCATCACCTTGAATGTCTAAGCTACATGTTGCCCATACCAAGTCCTCAGCATTTGCATACTGGTAGTGAGCCATAGTACACTTCTTCGGCAGACCTAGTTGTTGGCAGGTGTCACTGGCACTTGTGTTGTGACTTGTTTCATTGGTGTGTTCATAGTGGGGTGGCTTGCATTGGGGCTGGCATTCCTGTTCAGTTTCATGTCCACATTTGGGTTGGTGTTTGGATTCAGGTTGCAGTTTCCATTTGGGCTCACATTCTGGCAGTGTTTGTGGTCACATTCAGGGTAGCCATGGTTGCACTTGGACATGTGGTGGCTGTGCCATCAACATGGACATGCTGCAGCTGCTTGTGAGTGGGCAAAAAGGGAAGTGAGGGGTAGCATACCTTTAATATCTCCCACATAGCCTGCTGTCATTGTTAACGTGGGGCAGGGTGCATGGGGATTGAATGATGGTGATGGTGATGAGGAAAGAAGGATGTGTGATGTGTGACAATACATCCCACAAGCTATCATCATGCTTGTGAACAGTGTGTCAGAGACTGAATTCCTGAATGAAAAACCAATGAAAAAAAGATCAAAAAACAAACAGAAAAGGGAAAGTCCCTGAAAAAGAGCTCTCAGAGGTGTTTTTCAGTTTCTTCTTGTTTTTGAGCACTTTTTGAGTCCTTTTTGATGTTGTTTTTTTGATTGAAAAACAGGATGAAAAACAAGCCGAAAAACACTACTATGAACTACCCTATTGATGGTGGTGGTGCGCTTTTTTGTCAAGTAGTCCCAGGTTCAATCCTTGAGCACCATGAAACATCAAAAAAAAAATATACACATCAAGTAAATATTTCTTTGCCTGAGGCAGCCATTTTATAGAAAATTACTTTATTTTTAATCATCTTACTGTGGCAAAAAAGCCCTAAATTCCAATTTTGATGCAATATAAATTTTTCTTTGCCTGTGGTGCCTTATTACCATTCAAAATAAATTTCCCTAGCCATCTCAAGGGCTTAAATGTCACTGTATTAATTTTATAGCCTCCAGGACTTGTAATTCTCTATCAGTAACTGGTGTGAGGGATGCCAGAATTATTCATTCAAGCCTAAAGCTATTCAAAGGATCATGTGGTTTACTCTCTTTCTCCTCATATTTTACTTTGTTATTCCTGCACCTTTCATTTCTAATGTACCTGTGGCATCCCCATGCTATTGCAAGGCCTAGGGTTGTACTTAGGGTTGTATCCCTACACTTTTTTCCTTCATTCTTAGTAATTTCCTACTCACTCTTGCCACTCTATGACTTAAAAATTCTACATATAAATGTGCACTATCTACAATTACAAATGAGTTACAAAGGAGCAGAGTGGATGTGTCCCAGAGTCAGTGACCCCTGGCATGTGAATGATGGCTTATGTCTGTTTTTGGCCATGTCCAAAAGTGGGCATAAGTTATGTCCAAATATGGACACAAGGTGTCCCAGACACGGCACCAGAGCCCAGAAAAACAATGTCATTCAATAATCTCTAACCACATGCTTGATAATCCTAATGTACAACTAGGACAGTAGTATTTATGTGAGCCAGTCCACCAAACACACCAGACAGCTACCACAACAAAATGAAAAGGCAGGAGACCATGCATCGAGGTAATGGTGAAGGTGTTCATCAAAGGGGGAGACCATTTTTTTGAGGGAGGGAGGAGGCTGTTTGTTGACAGGAGGCCATTTGTCAATGGGAGGAGGCCATTTATTGAGGGAAGAGGCCATTCACCCTTTGTTGAGGGAGGGAGGGAGCCGTTCCTTGAGGGAGGAGGCAGTTCATTGAAATGGGAGGCCATTTGCCCTTTGTCAAGGGAGGGAGGAGGCCATTCACCATTTGTCGAGGGAGGGAGGGGCCCATTTATCAAGGGGGGAGGTCATTTGTTGAGGGAGGAGGCCGTTGGTTGAGAGAGGGGGCTGTTGGTTGAGGGAGGAGGCAGTTCATCAATGGAGGGGGGAGCTGAGGCTGTTTGGAAAGGGAGGGGGGCCTGACTTTGGGTATGCAATACCCAAGAACTATGTACCTTGGTATCAATCTCCATCATCATCTTACTTTATGACATGGAACAGAGAGCTTATCCTGTAAAATTAACTTGCAACCCCTTCAAACCCCTAGGTCTTGAGGCCAAGAGTCAAGACACACCAGGCTGTTTGTTGAGGTTGTCAGGGAAGCCTGTAGTTGTCGAGGGAGGAGGGAGGCAGTTTGTTGAGGTTGTTGGGGAAGCCCGCCATTCATCTAGGGGAGAAGACCTTCCATCCATCAGTCCATCGAGGGTGCGAGGAGACCATCTGTCAAGCAAGGGAGGAGGCTGTTCCTTGAGAGAAAGGGGAGACCATAGGACCCCTGAAAGTCATGTTAGATGCCTGATCCCAAAATCATCAAATTTGCCAATTTTCCTCTGGTTAGAATTTCACTAAATTTCCCAAAATTCCTCTGGATGTGCCATCAGACATAGGATTTTCCCAAATTTTATCCAGACATTACCTCAGGCATAGTATATGTGTGCAGCAAGGCTCCTGGCACCAAAAGACCTTGAATTTTGATGTAAGACAGTAATATGTAATCTTCCTTGTCATCTGTTCCACTGCAAACATCCCAACATACTGAAGTGAAAATATTTTGAGAGTATTTTGTTGGTACATAAATTTCTTCCAAAATATCATCCACCAGGTATGTATTTAGTATGAGAAACATAATCTTATTACTTATGCTAGAGTATCAGATGAGTATTTTGATGATATTCAAGGTTTTTTCTCAATACTGTATCAATGCTGGCTTATATACTTACAATATTGAGAAAAAACCTTCAATATCATCAGATTACTAATATGATACTTTGACATAAGTAATAAAATATTCTTTCTCATACTAAACACATACCTGGTGGATGATATTTTGGGAAAGTTTTATGTACCATCAAAATACTCTCAAAATATCTTTATGTCAGTATGTTGGGATGTTTGCAGTGTTCCCATTTCTCCCATTTCAAAGTCATTACCAGCCTTTTTCTTCTTCCCACTCAATGCTTCAACTGCCCACTTTACATCCCCATTGAGAATCTTGAATAATCTGTGGTCTTTTTGGGGTCTATCACATTGGATCGATGTAACACACCTTTTCTCTCAATTAAAGTTGTACCAGGGTGCAGGCACTGTATGTGCACTCAAAAAGGCAAGAAATACATTCATTTTCTCCTATTTTTATCTGGACATTTAACTCACAGATTTTCCTAAATTTCTTCGATTTTCCTCTGGACAGGCCTGAGACCTATCCGGATTTTTTTCAAAATTTCCTCTGGATATAGATCAGGGATTTGACATGAATTTCAGGGGACCTGAGACCATTCCTCGCATCAATGTGGTGGGAAGAAAGAACAATGAATTCCTGCTTTTGGAAATCAAAAATGCAGCATGATCACATGATGTCGGAGTTTCAATGGACTTAGATGAATTGCGGCTCACAACTTGAAGTTGTTCACCCGTCTGTTGCTGTTCTTTCACATCAAGCATGGCATTCAGAGTGGGCATACATGATTATAGGTAGCACAATGAAATAAAACAATTAGAAATTGTGTATTGGAAAATCAAGAAAAAAGATGAACAATCCCGAAGCCTTGTAAGAAATTTGTAGTTGTTACCAGAAATTTCCTGGTGATTTCTTCAAATTCTTGAAATTTTGTATTTTTGGGAAATTGGCAGGAAAACAATATGGATTTCCAAATCCTGTTTTTCCTGATGTTACACTGCCAAATTGTCCCCAGGTCACAGAAACTTATGTACACTGACTCTACAAAAAGATTGTCCACCCCTTGTGGTAACTCTAGTCTGAGAACAGCTTGAGGTGAGCATTTGAAAAAATGTGGATAAAATATTAGACATGTCAGGCTTCTAGATGACTGCAAGGCACATAAATATTGGGGTGATTTAAATAGGTGGCAGTGAGGTGGAAAAAAGTGCCAGTTTTTAGACAATATGCATTCTAGCTAGGAAAAATATATCTTGTAGTACAGGATAAGGGGCACTTACAATAGACAGGATCAATGCTTATTGATCCTGATTGTTGCTGGTCGATTGTAATGCACATGACACTACCATATATTTGCTCAGCCTTTGACTTTCACTCAGTATGCCTCTTTAAACACATTCTGGAGACTTATTTAACCCATGTAGTTTTGCAAGACCCCCTTAGAACAAGGCTGAAGGGGTCTCTGAAGCTCCCACTGCCTTTGTAAAAGGATATGGCATTAAAAATCAGTTTTTGATGACAAATACTTTGAATAGATGTCTGAAACTCTGTGGACATATAACGACAAGATTTCTGAGTGAGGTTATGGCTCCCGTTAGGTGTAATCTACACTGGAGACCTCATCCAATGAAGAAGTGAATTCAGCATAATTTCAAGGCCCCTTTCATGATCTCATGGCATATTGAGTCTTGGTGCCCTTACAATTGTCATCACTAAGTTTCTGATCTATCTTCACTGGGACCCAGTCAATAGAGGGGTCGACTGGGCCATGATTGTAAAAATGATTGGACACCACCTGGAATGCTTTGGACACGTCCTCTACTGCCTGCACCCATGGAAGGAATCACGCATAGTTGAATACTGGTGAAATACACCTCTCATCCTGATGGAGGTCAACTGCAAACTCAAGTTCAAGCAACTCATCATGACGGAGGGCATCCACCTCTGCTAAGGTAAGCTCAATAGCTTGTGCTTGGGTTTTATCCATGGGAACAATATTCCCATCATCCGTGGCAACATGGGCTAGCTCCAAGTTCATGTGCTCTACAGCACTTCTTAAGTGTGCTGCATCACAGTTAGGTGAGATCTGTAGCCACCCAACAATGATAGGGAGAAGCCACAACCAAAGCAATCCTATTCCTTGGCTGCTGGAATTAATGGAGTTGGAGATGGCACCTGGCACAAAAGAATCAATAATGGTCAAGTTGTAGGTCATGACCACCCATGTGATGGAGGAGGCTGCAGATATGGACCTGGTGTGGGTATAATCAATTGACTTAGCAAGTTTGGTCCACCACTCATCATTCTCAGGAAGAACAATGAGGGATGCAAGAAGCCCACCCTCCTTCACAACTCTGATGGGTGATTGCTGGAGGCTGCTGAGGATGTGAATAGCATTTCAGACATTGGGAGAGGTGTATCATTCAAACTGTTTGGTGACCCAATGACTGTTTAAGACAGTTAGGGCAAGCGAATATGCAGCCAAAGTTGGCGATCCAACAGTTAGGAGCACAGACTGCAAATTGTCCAGCATATTGTAGATGCTGAACGGGAGCTGGGAAATCAGTGCTAGCCATGGGAGCAACCATGTGCTGAATTGCTGTGAGAATGTGGACCATTGAAATGGTTCTTGACTGCCGCCACAAGCTCGGATGCACAGGCTGTACATCATGCCTGTGGCAAGAGAGACATTTACAGGGTATCCCTGGTTGTCTGTGCTGCCAACATCCACACTCACTCCAAAAGTGCCATTTCATAAATTGGCTAGACAAACATCAAAGTTTGTCCCTGCAACCATGGCCATCAGAAAGGCGAGGGCAACGCAGGCAATGAATCTGACAAACTTGTGGGGAGATTCTATGCTGCCTCTTGTTAGTATGTGATCTCCAAGTTCAAAAAGTACTCATTCATCTATGGGAATCTGGCAAGCATGGTATGTGTGAAGGGCATCTGACTGGGAAGCTACACCTCTATTTATCAGGCTAAGGAAGCACCTCGAAAGGTACCCATCCAATAGCTTTTCTGGGGCCATGGTGAGAAGGATGCCAAAACCGACTGTACATTTCACGTCCAAGCTTCAGAGCAGACCTGTACTAAATGAAATTACTTGTGGGGTTTGAGCATCCTTTTCTCAAAGCTTAAAGCTTAATGGCCTTGTGTGGATAATCCAGATGCCATATAAATGATGCAACAAAATCTTTCAGAAAAAAAAAGTGGCAACCAGTTACCCAATGAGATAACAATGTTTTTTTTCTGTTGTTTTAGCTCTCCAAAAATATGGCTATTTGGAATCAATACCCAACTGGCAGAGAACCATGGTGAGAAGGATGCCAAAACCAACTGTACATTTCACATCCAAGCTTCAGTGCCAACTTGTACTAAATGAAATTACTTGCGGGGTTTGAGCATCTTTTTCTCAAAGCTTGAAGCTTAATGGTCTTGTGTGGATAATCCAGACACCATATAAATGATGCAACAAAATCTTTCAGAAAAAAAAAGTGGTGACCACTTACCCAATGAGATTATGATGTTTTTTTCCATTGCTTTAGTGCTCCAAAAATATGGCTATTCAGAATCAATACCCAACTGGCTAAGATAGAATGATTGTGTGACACTGTGAATGGAATGCAGAAAATAAATACTATGAGTAGCAATGGGTGCAAACCTATCCAGATTCCAGCTTACATAGTAAAGTTCAGTTGTTGTGCCGACGCTAGTACTTTTCAGAATAGATAATGCCTGATAGCAAGTTTGGATATCTCAGTGGAGGAGAGGCTATTGTTCATGACAAATGGACTGTTCAGACCTTATGACCCTTCTCATGGGGCAGAGAGTGAACATTGATGATTACTTCGATAAGCTAAGGCACATGGGCCTGAGAGACCCCGAAATTGTGAGGTGCAAAAATGCACAGTGGAGTCAACAGCAAACCTCACCAAACTCACCAAATGTCATGACCGATGAGAATGGGCTTTACAAAGGCCAGTTTGGGAGAAATAAAAAATAGATGCTGGCTTGATGAGTACTAATGTATACATCAAACTTGTCCTTGAATTGTGAGCTGGATCAGCATTGTGGCAACCCCCATGATGGCAGGACCAGCACAGTGACAGGGTAATGAACCCCACAACAGTGGTATTACCCCCTGCTGACACAGATAATGAGGCCCACAATGGTAGGACCAGCTCAATGCCAGTGGTAGTGAACGTCGCAGGAGTGGCAGTATCAGCCCATCACCAATGCTGCCACCATGGTGATGAGCAACACAATGTCAGGACCAGCCCACTGCCAACGTGGTAAGCCCCAAAATGGCAGGATCAGCAAGGGATCAGCACTCTTGATCAGCCCCCAACTTCTTGTAAACATGAGATGAGGCCAGCAACAGCGTGAGGGATGACCAGGCAAAGGCAACAAGGGCAAATCACCCAGTTTCATAAATAATGTACTTAGTAACCCAAAATGTATTAACCCACCTTATTCTTATGCCTTATGAATATAATATTATGCAACACTGAAAAATGCGAAGGTACATAGCACAAGGGGTGAACAGGGTTCTTGGCCTGGTAAAGAGGTATGTAATAAAAAGCAGATAATTATGTTGCAGCTGTGTGCAATAATGATGGCACAAACATGATTTTTTTTTTTGAATCACAAATATTTGGACTTCATCAAATTTTAACTTTTCTCTCATATCCACACCATCTTTATTACACATATGCAGTTGTTTCCCCCCATTGCTACCTCCTGCCACCACTGTCTGAGTTATTTTCTTTCTCTATCCCTGGAACTCCTGGCACAGAAGAGTCAGAGGTTGTTGTCCCTAGGAATTGAGCTAATGGAGTCCAGGAGTCTCTGATTTGAGGGAAAAGGTGCATAATTCATGACTATCTCCTTGTATATGCACTAAGGCACACACAATTCAACCTCCTCCACTGCAAGCCACCAACCTTATGGCCCTGTGTTAACACAGAATGAATGCAAACACATCCCCATGTTTTCACCTCCCATGCATTCCCTCCACTTCTCCAGGTCCAGCACAATGCCTCCATTATCACCTACTGTACCATTTTGATTGATTTGTCCTAAGGTGTGACCTGTAACCAGATGGACAAAATTCTGACAACATCCAATGTTTGTGTGACTTGGGACAAGGTCTAAAATTCAGCTGGCCACAGGACAATGAAGGGGAAGCAAGTAAAGTATGGAGTGGCAATATTTGAAAGACAAATTTATTAGTTGAAAAGGAATGGTACCTGCCCAACAACAACATCTCAGTATTAACCTTTCTTGCATACTTGAGTATGATTTACCCCTCACCACATGGGACTTGATTCATGCGACCAGAAAGGCACCTCTCCCAAAGTTTACCAAACTCAGAGAACATGGAATTTATCATTGATCAGTCAATATCCACCTTGACTAAGGAGGTAGAATGTTCAATATGACCCACACCCATAAATATTTTTAAAAAAGCCTTTTTTGACCATTTTTTGGATTCACCAAAAGTCTTTGGCCAGGGAGGTCATGACACAGGACAGGTAACCAAATTCATCCAAGACCACAGGCCCTGTGATGTGTGACAGACGAATCAATTGAAATGGTACAGTATCACTATTCACAGTGGAGACAGCAAGCAATGCTATCATGTAAGAGGTGTAGAGGGGCAGTCCCTGCCAAGGTCCCTGCTATTTGGATGAGGCTCTTCAAATTTTTTCTCATCTGTCCCTGTCAACAGTCCAATGTCAGTCATCTGTTTGAGACTGGTAGATGGGTGATCACCAATCTACATTTTGAATATGGACCAGTATCACTTTCTAAAACAAAGAGTCTACTCTACTGTACTGAAAGGAAGAAAATGCTGCATAAAAAACAGGGAAACAGGGTAGTGGTTGATTGCAAAATGAAAATTTGATACAGTCCAAATATTTGTGATTCAAGGGAAAAAAATGTTTGTGCCAAGTTGTGCCATCATTATTGCAAATGGCTGTAAATAGTTAATTTCGCATTAATGTCAAAAATGCTCAAATAAAGAAGATTCATTGTTATTTCAACTTTGCAGCCACAAAAAGGTGATGTTATACATGTAAAATCTTCATTGGTGACTTTTTGGTGCAGGAATGACTGAGAAACAAAAGAAATTGTTGCTGGGAAAGGAAGATAAACAAAGACCCTGTTTTACAATGGCAACAATGATGAGGAAACTATTTAATGTCATTGAAAGGTCTTTTTGGCATGAGGGAACATGAACAAACAATTAAAATCACTCCTCAGGGTCCCATCATCCAAAAGGGTTAAATTTAAATTCCTTTATTGCTTTTTACAGTGCCAAGAAAGACCTTTCAATGACATTAATTAGAACATACCTATGGGACAATTTCTATTTTGACATTGTGTTTGCCCACTGTTCAAAGGGGGTAACAAATGTAAAGAAAATAATGTCACTATTTTTAAAATGAGTCTTAAGATATTTCCATGGGACAAAATGCTGTTAAGAATTAAAATTCACTAATGGAACAGATTTCAGGAACAATTCAGTTTGTCTCTTCAGCACCAGGAAAAACCTTTATTATAAGCAAAGCTTTGCCTAGGTAACACAGTTGCAGACAAATTTAAACAATAAGCAAATCAATTGTTTTTATTCTGTCAGCCCCCTTGAACAATTGGCAAACAGACTGTCAAAATAAAAACTATCCCATGGATCTGTCCTAATCACATAAAAGGAACAAAAATGATTCATCTGTCAAGGAATTTGTTAAAGACTTTGCTTAACTGCCTGATTGTCCCTTGTTTGAGGTGATTCTTGTTGCAACTTTGAGAGGGTGAAAATCTCCCTGCCATTTCAGATGAGGTCACTTTGTCAAAATCAGTGTGGAATGATGAAAAAAAGTCATTGGGAAGGGTATACAAAAAGTGATTTTTGAGAGGCATAGAGTAGATTTGAGTATATAAGTCATTTTGGAACTTTTCAGAGTAACTTTGTTGTTGTTGTTGATGGGTCTGTGCACACAACCTCAGTCCAAGTCTGCATCACTATCTCTTTGCTTGTTGCTATCCCAATCCATCCCAGGGTTTCCAAGCCTGTTCTTGTGACAGCTGTCACAAACCATCCCAACCACTCTTCCAACTATACCCTACCCTGGGTACACCCTGCCCCAACATAGCCAACCCTGAGACGGACCCTTCACCCTTGTATTTCCATCACCATGATACTTTATCCCCCCATCACTACATTTTGTGATCTTGTTACCTTGTTATCCCTTGTTTCCTTATCTCCCTTATTCTTCATTGTACTCATTGTCCTTCCCCCAGTTACCCTGTACACTTATCCTAGGTATTTAGGTAGCTCATCATGTACTCACTACCTCATCCTTGATACCACAAATGCACCTCTGACCTGTTCCTCTGTTTCTTGTCTCTTGTCGCTATCTCCTGGTGGAGCCCTGCTCTCAGTTGTAGTCCTGTGTGGTTGAGCCTCTAGCTCCCAGCTCTGGTTGAGCCTTGCTCCCATTTTATTACTAACCTAGATCCAATTCAGTTCAATCCCCTCACCCCCTAGCCTCTCACTTTCCTTGTATCCGAATTCTCCTCCATTCTACCTTTCTGACAACCCCTCATACACCTCATTCTGTTCAGAACTCGGCCTGTTACACATTTATCTCTTTTCAACAACCTATCCTATGCCGATGCCCTACCCTACACCACCCTACATCAGACCTACCCTACACCACCCTATGTCAGACCTACCCTACGCTGCCCTATGTTGGACCTACCCTACATCAGACCTACCCTATGCCACCCTACACCGGACCTGCCCTACACTGGTGACCTACCCTATGCTGCCCTACATGAGTGACATACCCTACACCAATGACCTACCCTATGCTGACAACCTACCTAACTCCAAAGACCTACTCAACTCTGAGTTCCTTGTCTGTCTGTGAGTTATCTCTGGCCGTGACCCCCTCTGCACCTTTGCTGAACCCTCAGGTGCATGAGAGGTTCCTTCTGAGGACAGTTCCTCACAACAGCTTCTTTAGTCATCTGCAAGGGCCTGTAGAGGATACAATGAAAAGATTGGAAATGCAAGGGGTGGAAGGATGAGTGTGACAGTAGAGGACGAAGTGCACAGACCTCAAAATGATGAAGTCAACAAATTTATTTTTTTTGGTAAAAAAGTTCTATACTCTTTTTTGTTCTACTCACTGTAAAAATCAACTTTTGTACACTAACTTTGGGGTGTTTTTTTTTGAAATTGAAGCCTTTTTCATTGAAGTTACCCCCTCTGGTTTAGCAGGGAAATCAACTCTCTACCAAAAGGGTGACAAGAGTTTCCAGTCCACTTGCAAGCTTGCCCCTCTCTTGGCATGTGCCTCACACCTGTGACTGTCATGACATAGAGCTTGCAAACATGACTGGCTTGCCTACACTTGTTCCTTGCTGAGCAACAATTATTATTAATGGGGAGGTGCACCACTGCTGTGGGAGTGGTGTTATTTGTGCATGTTGTTCTCCTGCCAACTTCTTAAAAAACAAGGAAAATCAATATTTTAAGCACAATAGCTCCCTCTTACCTAAGGTATATGTCTAGATCAAGATAAAAAGTAATTCTGCTGGGGTCCTGCCTTTAATTTCTTGATATTCAAAATTATTATAAAAAACAGGTTTTGGGGAGGAAATATTAAAAACCAAGGCTGGGACCCCCAGGCGCAAGACCAGACCAATGCATTAACATGTTTACTAGGTGCAGAATGGGTGCAAGGAAAGAGAAAATTTGATTTAGTTTTGCAATGCCCAAAATCTAATTAAGTGATTACTAGTGCAGTGCCTCACCCTTTTGATTCCAGGCCTACTGCGAAAAAAATATTGATTTTTAATATTATGAACTGTATGAGGATGGACAACTTCATCACAGCAGCATTGTGTTAAGTACTGTAAAATTGCTTGTATTGGACATGTGGCTGAACACATGAGTAGTGAGGCAGGGATGCATAAACAGGTGCACAACAAATGCTGGCTGTACCACAGCAAAAGAATGAGGGCTGCATTCCACAGATGTGCAACCTGGGTCATTGTAAGATGCATGAGATATGGCTATTTGCTTTTCACAAACAGGTGAGACTCTGTTGTTCTCTTAACAACTAATAACTGGAAAATAAATTTATTATGAAAGAAACCCCATGCAAAGATAATTGAGTTGTCACTGTCACTGTGACAATCAGGTAAACAGGTGGAGTACCCCCAACAAACACTGGCTTCAGTTGATAAGCACCATGGGAAACACTCCAAAACCTAGCCTAAATACTAGTATTGATGTAACACATGTCACTAACACATCAAAAGCCCAGCTGATTGCCAGCCAAGCCTCAAAAAATTGTGTCTCAACAGACCATACTCTGCATAACTTATTGCTTCTCCATTAATATGATATCCTAATACCTATAATGGGTCAAGAATATGCCAAACAGAAGAAAATTTCCAGAAAACATCTAAAAACCAGCAAGAAAAACCTTGAAAAGGCTCATATTCAGCAAAAGCTGCATGAAACTCAAAGAAGACTGTGTTTCTGCACTGAAGAAAGCTGTAGCAAGATTTCATGCTTGAGGTGAGACAATAGAAAGAGCAGAACAATTACTTTCAGGCATGTTGTAATCATGCCAATGATTACTACAGTTCCCATACTGTACCATATAAAGGATGCACTGACTGAGAATATAACTTCTCAGTTATTCTGCCTTTTGGCTTAGGTGGTTCTTTGTGCATCCTAGGAACTGCTTACACATGGACACTAATAAGCAGGCCAGACATGACAACTTACACTAACTGATCAAAAGAAATGTCCTATGGTTTTAATTTTACCCATAACTCTAGTGTTTAAAGGTCCAGTCCATAGGACCGAAAAAAAGATCGGAATCGGACTGAACCGAACCGATTGGGACCGGACCAGTGGTCTATTTTTGGACCGGTCTTTTGCAGCCTGGTTGCTGGTCTTTCATTTTAAAAAATATTGTGGGACCGCAAAAAGACCGGTTTAAATC
>Ga0307507_10009466_pt1 | contig 12959 bp, 14 predicted proteins | sample 7_EM_MG_FD_207223 | JGI IMG/M metagenome (GOLD analysis project Ga0307507, IMG submission 207223) | Populus trichocarpa ectomycorrhiza microbial communities from riparian zone in the Pacific Northwest, United States - 7_EM | ecosystem: Host-associated > Plants > Roots > Unclassified | place... | reverse complement strand
GACTGAAAAGTTCTCAGTGAGAGACGATTGGGTCGCGAAAATCAATGACCTCTTGTTTAATCTTGAGTTTCTTCGCATTCACAATGGCCCACTTGATATCATCCAAATTCAGCTCAAGCTACATGTTAAAAGTCAGTTTTGATAAAAAATGCAGCCGAGGTGAGTTCAACCTGGAGTTTCTGGATCGCGTTGACATCGACAATGATTCCAATGTATGTATATTCTGGTGCCCAAGCTTCTTCCAAAACACTGGCAATCTGGGGAGTGACATGAACAAGGCAGTACTCATGAACAGAAGAAGCCGTACGTCGCCTAGGAGTGTTTTTTCTAATCGACCTTTCACAATACGAGCCGAGGCTTCGCTGTCGCTAGTTACCAACTTGCAGCTGATGATCGGAGTGCTAATCGCCTTCGCAGCGTTTATGATTTCTTTTATACGTGGTACTCCTAGGGTGACGTTCATTGAGGCAACTCCAGCAAAATGGAAAGTTTTTAGCGTCATCTGCGTCCCCGGTTCACCGATGGATTGAGCCCCAACCGCCCCAACCGTTGACCCTGGACGATACGATGGATCAACGGAATTTGCACATAGAAGTAGGTCAAGCGTTACCTGGTTCTATGCGAGCCTTGACGTATTTGACCCAACAAAGGTCTAAAAATTTCCGAAGTTGGCTCTCAGTTACCTTCGACTTGTTATCCACAACGGCCTTGTCCGCATCTGTCATGAGATGGCGGTGAGGGAGGTGGATGATCATGAATTTCAAGAGACCCACCAGAAGCACCAAGGGACAAATCGGTTTCAGCATCCCATTCGGATTCTCTTTCAAGAGCTTCAAACATGCCCCGGCTTTTCCGTACATTAGCAACCTTTTGAGAAATGTGGTCCGCGACAAAGCCTTTGATAGTGGCCAGGTAAGCAGCTGTGCACTCGCTTATGAATCTGTGCGTCCCTAATTCGCGGTCAACGAGTTCCGAGATCTCGAAAGGCAAAAATCCTCGACCCGAACGACCACCAATTGCCTGCAAATACGTCAGATAAAACCAAACGCGAGGATAGATAGACTGTACAAGGGAATGATTCCAAGATCGATCTAGGTCAATTGGTTGAGCATCCCCCTCTAAACAAGCTGGGTCAAGGCCATCATCGCCATATCGAAACTGTACAACGCCTCCCGTCGAGTTGCGCACTGACAGGTCATATTGAGTTGTCAAGTCTTCCAAGGCTTTCATAAGCCGCCGTTGCATGTAACCCGTCTCTGCTGTCTTGACCGCAGTATCGACAAGACCTTCCCGACCAGAGATGGCATGGAATAAAAACTCCGTAGCTCTTAATCCGGAATAAAAGCTATTTCGAACGAAGCCCTTCGAAGGGGGCTCCTTCGACTTTTTTGGGAAGTGAGGCAGTGAGCGATCTTGGAATCCGTTCGGTACACGGTGGCCAGCGATAATTTGCTGACCTACACAGGCAACCATCTGGGATACGTTAATAACGGAGCCTACAAATCGACACTTTTAGTTTCGAAAAGCCGATGCAGCCACCGGAGTTTACCTTTAGAACCACAGGTTGCCATAATTAAAGGCGCATTCTGCCGGCTAAGTTCCTTCATGCATATTTGTCCAACTGCTTCACGAACTTTGGACAGTACAGATGATATGAGAGCTTCCAGAGTCTGTTCTTGGTCGCATCCAGGTTTGTTTTCTAGTTTTCCTTTCTTGGCGAGAGCGATAAGATCCTGGCAATCCGCGTAAGCTTTTTCCACTAGAATATTTTTCTGTCTGGAGAGTTCTGGGCCGGGGATGACATCGTTAATACCCAAGGAAAATCCGTAATTAGCTGAACAAAGTGTGGTAAGCAAAATAGTCATGAAGAGTAAGCTAAGATGATACCAAGCCATCGCGCGCACAGTTTCGCGAGACGATTCATTGCAGCAGCAGCTTCGTGAGGCCCGTAGTCCCGCATAATAATACCAAAGATTGATTTTTTCTTCCCACTCCCAACCGTCGCCTTGTCCATGACTCCACACATGATTTCGCTGTTCACGATTACCAGCCAGCCATCATTCGGTGAAAGATCGGCTGCCGGGGTCATACGCGAGGGATAGTTCTCTGGCCTAGCTTCTTCCCATTTGTGACATTTCGATTCGACATTCACGAAGATGTTCGACTTTTTGTTGGGTCGAATTAGAACATTGAATATCTGCTTTCCAGTCCAGAGGCGAACAGGTTTCCAAATAGTGGGAGGTGGTATGTCAATTTGCATGTCCGCGTCAGCGAGGTAGCAGCAAATTTGCGTGAATTGTCGGCGATCAAGGAACTGATCTTTACGAGACAGCAAAAAAGAAGCCGTAATGAAATCTTGGATAGCGGCAATAACAGGCTCTCCATTTCTTGGGGTCACCAGATTATGCTTAACGTTCATTAGTTCCAAAGCCTCCGTCCTTGCTTCTTCTGTTTGAGGAACATCTGGAAGTGTTGGTTGAAATTTGGGTTCCGACACAAGAGTGAAGATGCGCACGCAGATTCATTTCATCACCATCAAAGTCAGCATTGTATGGTCCGCAAACGCATTCATTCAATCGGAAGGTACGCCAAGGCCGGATTTTCGCCTGGAACGGATGAGCATACCCACGATAACATCATGGACTGAATAGCTTACTCGATGGCACATGATCGATAACTGGATATACGTTAGCTTCACGATGTCAAATCGAAGAAGAACGAACCTTGTGAAGACTGGGTTGGCGGTTGAACAAGATAATATCTCCGTCTATTATATGTCGTTCAACAACATCTCCGATGCCGAGACCATCTGCAATGGTTGCACGGTTGCCAAATCGAAGGAACTTTTTGTTATCGCCTCTAGCGACAAAGTTGGCGCCAGGGTGTACATCAGGGCCGTTGCGAATAGCTTGTCTTAACGCGTTAATATTATGGGTGGTAACACGCTCGGGATAAGTTAGAATTTTCGCTACGCGTTCAGGCACAGCAACTTCATCAATACGAAGATTTGGATCAGGCGAGATGACCGTTCGTCCGGAGAAATCTACTCGTTTTCCAGACAGATTGCCCCGAAAGCGACCTTGCTTTCCTTTCAACCGTTGAACAAATCCGCGAATTGGCTTTTGCCCGGGTTGAGATGGTACCCCTGGCAGCTCTGAGTTTATATACATAGCAACTGATAGTTGTAGGAACTCCCATTGTTCCTGAAATTTGATATGTTAGCAACGCGGAAACTCTGAAGAATGGCATCTATACCATAAATTGGGGAGTCGGAGACCCCTTTGCAAGACCCTGCCTAATTAATGCGTTGGTGAACACGATTTCGGTCAGTTTGACTGTGAGATCATCTTCGTTGGAAGCCCCGTCCTGGGCGACGGAGGGACGAATGCAAACCGGGGGTACTGAAAGGTATTGCCAGATGAACTGTTCCGGGCGGCCCCAATCCGGGTGCAGTCCTAACAGTTCACAGTCCTGGAAAGTAGATGAGAAAAGATTCTCCATGAATGCTCCAGAACTTACTTCGTCAGATATTCGCCTGAAAAGATCAAGGACTTTGAGTGCGTTTAGGTCTTCATGCACTGCCTTGTTTATGTACATCACCAACTCCTTCTGAGCCTCCAGAGCAGGAGTAAAGGTCTTCTTCCAGCGTTCGAGCTCATCTGCCGTCTTCTTCGCACGGAATTTGTCGTGAATGATCTTGAGAGCGCCTGCTTTCTTTACGGCGCCGTTCGTTGCAGAACAGTAAGGACAGTATACCACCTTTCGTGCCATAATGTTGACTGCTTTCGACAGCGATTGCCGTTGCATATTCTCTAAATTTGGGCGACGAAAGCGTTTGATGAATATGCGCCTATCAGTTTCTTCGAGAAGGACGCGGGCACATGTCTGTTGCAGATATGAGCTTGACCAAGCACAACGGGATGGACCACAACCCGAACCTTGCAAATGGCCTGCAACACTGAAATCGTATGCTTGAAGTAACCGATATGAAACACTGGAACCACTAGCTTGATATACGCGTAATGTCCAACGCAATTTACGGAGGATTGTCCGCATGTTTCGCAGAATGTGCCTTTGTCTGTAGTGCCCTTGAGAGTTGCAAATAAATCAGATGCCAAGTCAAGAAGAACGAAACACACCAGACGACGATCAAGAACGCCATTCTTTACAGGCAGGCGATCTGTTGGGGTATAAAGGTCTCGATGGGTGACCTCGAACTCGGATATCTTGACTGTATCTTGTGCATTGAGTAAACTAAACTGAATCTTTTTGCTATGTTTTGGTAAGAAAAACCGGCGAATAAGTGGATTGAGGAACGGACATGACTTTTGGAGCTTGATGGGAGACAGACTCCTTCATAGGAAGACTTGAGGAGGAAATTTGTGTGACGGTGACTATCTTTGTGACAAGGACACGTGACAATGAGTTGCGCGTCCTTGACCTTAAGCTTGCTCTTGGCTTGCTCCAGCTCGACAATGTCCAGAACATCATACGATAGGTAATTTTTGTTTCTTCTCATTTCTATCATTCAACTTCACAATTATATAGATATCTCACTGTATTCTCACCCGAAGGACGTCTATACCAAGTTGGTCTGTCAGTCGTCTTAACCATCTTAATCTTCGTCTTACCTTTCTTCAGAGTATGCGTTCAAAGCAATCTCTGGCTCAGGGCACACCGCAATTGCCGTCAGGGGAAAGGATACTTCCGTTGTTATTACCCAACGTAAAGTTCCCGTGCGTTGTTTCCACACCGGCGAGTCGTAAAAGCGTCCTGAAATATCCACAGGATAAACTACTGGACGCGTCAACGATCACCCATCTCTTCAGCATAACCCCTACCATTGGCTGTGTGATGACCGGTCTTATAGGTGTGTTTTAATGACTCTAGATTTCACCGTTGCTCAATCGTTTCTTTCCTAAGCCGACGCACGCGCTCAGGTGGCCCGCGCTAGATCTGAAGCTGCCGACTTTAGATATAAATTCGGTTACGAAATTACGCCCGACGCTCTATCAAGGCGGCTTGCCAACATTAATCAAGTTTACACGCAGCGTGCTGCTATGCGCCCATTGGGAATTGGTAACTCCCTTCAGTGCTAGTCTCGATCAAAATTGACGAAATTTCAGCCATGATTTTGATCGGAATCGATCCAGAATTTGGCCCTCAGTGTTTCAAGCTTGATCCCGCAGGATACTTTGTGGGATTTCACGCAACCGCTGCTGGTCAAAAGCAGCTAGAAGCCATGAATCATCTCGAGAAGAAATGGAAGAAACTGAATTCTGGACGCGGTGGGGACGACGCTGCGACTGCAGGAAAGAGCCTTAGTCGAGCCGAGGTGATTGAGGTGCGTCGCAAATTTTGAGCTACTCATGTTCCAAACTAATGAATACTTGACAGATGGCAATCGAGGCCATGTCCACGGTTCACGCAACTGATTACAAGCCTGGGGAAATTGAAATAGGCATTGTTTCGGTGGGAGAGACGGAGGACGAGAAGACGCGAGGAATATGGCGGGTAATGGGCGAGGCCGAAATCGAACGGCACCTTTTAGCATATGCAGAGAAGGACTAGCTCATGTTGTCGTAAGAGTCAAAGCAATAATTCATGTTCTGCTTGATATAGTAATTTATCAATACGACGACGCCCCGCCACTCTGCCAACAACGTAAGGTGAAGGTATAAAGCAAGGGTTTAACCACGCACCATAATGGCATCCATCTCATTTTCCTCAATTTCCCGAATTCTGGGTTTCCAATACCTCGTTGGCGCTCGCCAAAAGTCCTCAAAGACACTTCTATTGTCCCGGGTAAGAGATGACCCTTCCGCTTGCAATTCCCCTGGTCTCAGAAAAAAGCTGGTAAAGCGTTCTTTGAGTTCAGCGGGTGCTGCAGGATGGGCATGTGGTACATCCGGTGCTAACGAAGGTCGTCAGAAGCGGAAGGGAAAACAAACAAGAAAGGTTCAGCACATGAAGGCCAATGCCTCTTCCCAAGGAACTTAATGAGAGGTTGATGAATTTGGACACGGATGGCGGGGTGCATTTGAAGCTTATAATGCGATACTTACAAAGTTATGGTAAATACTTGCTTGTACTTGTTTTACAGCTCGGTTAGAAAAAATAATACCAGGTCATTGAAAGTTAAAAGGAGGATCACAGATTGCAAAATGGGATACGGTATACATGCATGACGAAGAGATGGGGAATACCAAGTAAAATGCATGTGTTGAAAAAAGCAACAATTCAAACAACCTCGCGTGACTATTAATGATTGAGATGAGAAATTTTTTTTAAAGGAGACCATCATTTCAACGGTCAAGTGTCAAGCACCACCTGCGGAGGGACCGCTTGCATCACCATTGCTGCGGGATCCCTGCCCTCTCGTCAAACCTGCAGCAGACAAACCTCTGGCCGCATACCCACCTCCACCGCGACCACGACCACGGCCTCCAAAGCCTCTGAAAGGTGGTTCGCCGCGAGATTCACGATCCAGTGCCTGTTTAACCTCAGGCACTATATCCTTCAATTTCTAGTGGATTAAGTCAGTCAAGAAATAGGCGTCGTTCAAATTCAACAGACCTCTTGATGCTTCTCCAAACCCAGCTTCATGGCTTCCTCATCCCCAAACTCAACATAGGCCAACCGAGCTCTTCCCGTAAAAGGGGTAGGCATGTTTACGCGAGTGATCTGACGAGGCAATCAATGCGAAGCCACCAACAGCGATATCCAAGTACTTACGCCATCCTTTGCCTCCCCGAAGAAAATCCTGATTTCAGATTCTGAGACTTCAGTGTTGGGTTGCATCCTCATGAAAATTGTCCATGGGTTTCTAGGAGGCTTCCCAAATTTGGGTGTTCGAACGCCTGTGCTACTGTCTGTAGGCGATTTTACATCATCTGCGTCAAGTCTGCCAACATCAAGAGCACCAGACGTTGAAGGTTCTGGCAGTGAAGGCGACGACGTTGACGGTGGGCCATCGGGAGTGCTGGCGCTGTCTCTTGAACGATCAGCCCTCTCTTTATCCTTTCTTTCTTTCTTTTCTTTCCTCTTGGCCTTCTCCTTGTCCGCCTTTTCAGCGCTGGCGGCACCGTTAACCTTTGCCGCACCTGAACCGCTCCTAGAATCCACATCTGGCGGCGGGGTGGATGTAGAAGACTTGCTGGAATTGTGGGGAAGAGGACGATCAGGAACAGGCGTAGGTACCTTTGTCGGCGGCTGACTAGTGAGGGCATTGTGGCTTTGGGACGCTGGAAGAGCGGATGTGGTTGAATTCGGGGTTCCTGACAAGGTAGCGGTCCGGCGATAAGCGTAGTTGAAACCTTTGACACTTCTGTAGCGAGAATCGTTGGAGGCAACATGAACTCACCTTGACTCTTCAGCTCGGAGCTAATTCTTCCTTCCTTCACGTCCAAAACCAAAGAACCATAGGCTGCGTCACATAAATTCCAGTTCCAGCAGTTTTTCCATGCGGGTTCTTCCCCTGTAGCTGTCGCTCCTGGCCCACTGGAAGGCTGGGCTGGTGGTAGTTTTTCCACAACATGCAATGCTTTGTCAAGGAGAATCCGCTGGTTGTCATCAATCACAGCATCCACTTGCGTTTTGACGCTGTCCCAAACTTTGTCGAAGCTTTCTTTCCCAAGCGCCAACTTGTGCCGGAAGCCTTCAAAGTCGCCTTGTACACTAAACTCGTTGTAAGAGGTGGCGTATCGGAAATGAAGTCCAGCAGAGATGGTGAGGTCGGCCTTCAGCACAAGGGCCAATTGGGCAAGGATTCCCTCACGGCCGGGACTGGCATGAGTAACGAGGAGACGCGTCTCAGTTTGGTCAAAGACACGCTGAGCTGTGTCGACAAGCTCCCCGATTTGCAAGGCTGTTGTCCACATTGTGCCTTGAGCTCCGGCAATAGTAGCATTTCCGTCACCATTATCAAACAACTTGTGTGGAACGAGCGCTCCACCTAAACCTAGCAACCGCAACTTCACACCACCTATATCCAGGCAACGTGTCGTAGCTTCATCGATGACGTTGAGGTTCTCAATTGAGTAGGTACCTGCGCGGAACTTCTCAAGAACCAATACGTCCTCGCAAGCTCCCCATACGGTGTAAACAGGAATTTGAAGCTTTATTTGACCTGACAGCAGAAGGGGGAACTCGGAGAGCAATTCGATGTTAACGGTAGAACGGATGACTGGGGGTGGATTGTCAGGGGCAAGAAGATGAGTACGTTGTGCAGAGGGAATGAGCGGCGAATACATGGTAAGATGGCGTAGGGTACGGTCATTAATCCTTTCAAGACTGTTGGCGTCTGTGATAAAAATTTAGAATGTGGGTGGGACGAGAGTCAAAAAGCGCACCAAAGAAACCAAAGTCTCCAGTGTGAATTATAGCCTTGGCATTGACCTCTCTTGCAAGGTCGTTGAGTGCAGAAAGGCGGCCCCGAATGTCAGCAATGCAAAGGATTCTGCCATGTGTTGTGTCAAGTACTTTCGTCTGGGTGTTGACCTGGTGTCGAGGAAGAGGAGAGTGCGCTGGTCGCGTGGATGTCGACGCTGGTCGCGACGTGGTTTGCATGTTGTAGACAACAACGGCGACGGTGCGCAGTGGCAAGTTGAAAAATGGTTTCGGCTTCTTCCGAAGCATGCGGACGCTGCTTACCTTTGGCTTGCTCAGTGGACTTTTGGTGGATTTCAAGCAAACTCCAAGTAAACTCTTGCTCAGCTCAAGCTCAGGCTCATTTAACATCTCCATCGAATTGCCTTTTATTTCATTTGCAGCTGCAGTAGGCACTTATTCCTGAGACGAGGTCAACTCAAATGGCTGCGAAATGGGCCGCAACGTTACCAACCTCTGCAACCTATACACCTCCTCATATATCTAATACAGATAAACTTCTGGTCTCAAGAATAACGTTACCTGCCCATCCATGCGTTGCCTACGCTCGCTTCGAACCCCAATCCAAATCTCACTTGACGGCTCTACCAACCCACGAAACCATCGAACTTGCTCGGAGACTCCTCCTATCGAGGAATGCGTTCAAACCTCTGTTGGATTCTATGTTGTTCAGCGCACACAGTGGCACATGTCCATTTATCTACGTTTTTATGATCTCCCCACGCAATTTTGTTGAAAACGCGTTGCAATCGCTCAAAGAGCTGTCTTTCAGTGGACTAACCTGTGAGTTATTTCATATGCCCTTGTCCTTCTATATATAGCCAGTGATCGTCACGAGGAAATCTTATCATATTGAATGCCTTTCTCCCCTCATTAGTATACTCACTTTTTGTTTCCAGTGGTCTTGAACACTTCCTTTTCCCTCCAAGATGCTTCGTCGTACGTACGCTCATCTCTCGCTGGTTTTCACAAGTCTAATCCCCCTTTACTTCTAGTTTATTGCCGGAGCCTAAGATTCGACATGCTTACAGTCACTTTCTTGATGCGGTTCGCACGAGATTAATATCGGACATCGTGGAGACATCCTCAAACAAACCACGCAGCGGTCGTTTGCGCCAACAAGTTAAGCGCTTCAAGGATGGTTTTGTTTTGACACAGAATCCGGTCATGTCAGATTGGGATACAGGATGGGAGCATAAAGCCATCTCAAGGTAATTTGTCTTGCTCTGCACCAAGTATGACGCATTTTGACTCCTTCGAAGACCCTTAATTTTATGTCATCTGCAAATTCAGTACTCCTACTCCCTACCTGGTTCTCCCTCTTTCCTAATTGTTCATCCGATTCTTCAAGCAACACCGTTTTTGGATTTGACACCTTCCATTCCGCTTCTATCTGGTGCACCTATAACTCTACTTCCTTATGGCACCCCAGCCTATTTCCTTGCAAATTACAATGGTCCTGTTACTGGCATTGCTAAGCAATTCCGCGAGTCCTTGCGAGGTCTGGGTATTGGCGATTGGGAAGGTCATTGTGTTTCTTCGAAAGGCCCGCATCGCTCTGCACATGGTCTGCCTGTCAATAATTCTGGTCAAGCACCGACTTTCATCATAGGTTGGATTAAAGTGGAGAATAAACAAGGTGAAGACAAGGGTATAACCATTATATACCCAAGCAGCCTCTGTCTCACCTACATGCCATCATCTTGCCCTCGTCCGCTGGATTACATCCCTGAACTGCCCACACCCCTCCAACCATCGCCGCAAGTTCCACCCGCCACTCCCTCTATTGTTTCTTCTTTATCGCCGAGCAACACAGGGGAATCATCAAGTTTCTATTCAGCACCCCTTCCCATCTCCGTATCCCCGACCTGCGACTCCCTTCGATCCTTCCGAACATTGACGTTGTCAAAGTCGAAGGATATCCGGCAGGTTGCGACTGAAATTGGCGGTTATGTCGACGCTGTTGCGCGTGATCGAGAACGAGAACGAGAAAGGTTGAGGAGAGAGCGAGAAGTTGGCACTAGTTCTTCACCCAAAATATCCCGTACAGTAACATCAACCTCAACCTCGGTTTCTATGCCCGTTGAAATGGATATCACGAATCCAGCTGCCCCCACGGTTCTGCCAACCAACCCAAGCCAGCATTCTGCTTATGCTCCTGCTCAAAACTTTTATCCGTCACCACCTCAAACTAATCCCACGATAGTCCCCAGCTCTGACAGCAAAACTTCACCCGTGGCTAAAACAAAAGCACTCCCTCTGACCGAGATATCTTCATCGTGTACTCCTGTAGAAGCCCCGTTCATGGAACCCGTCCCTACATCTGCTGTTTCTGGTACCTATGATCCTTTTGGAAACATTGATGGCGCTTGGTCACAGCCTGGGGCCTCTTATCTCGATGCGGACATCGACTTGGATTTCGGAATGGATCTGGACATGGGCTTTAACATGAACATGAATTCTCTGTCTGGCGGAGGTAGAAGCGGCGCATATAATGATCGGGACGGGATGGACTTTGAAGATGCTTTTACCGACGATGATTTCAGTTTTTTTGACCGTCCATCCCGACCAAGCGCTGTGGCTCCTCCATCTGCTCCGTCGACGAACTTCTCACGAAGCCACCATTCTCCTGAAAACGCCGGACCCAGTTTACCTGTCCCTGAGAGCCATACGCTACTTGGAAATTCCACATTTTCTCCCATACACGGGGATGTTTCAAAACCACCTCAATACACCGCACCCCACTCCTCAATCTGGACTCCTGGCGTATCCATAGAAGAATTGACACACCGACATGATGGCCACCCTGATTCTAAACTGCCAGAACTCCTTCCATCTTCTCCCGCACAGACACCAGAGAGTCATTCTGCCCCACCAACTCCAAATGTAGTTTTAGAGTTTGACCCGGTGATCCGTAGACCAACCACAAGCACTGGGTATTCGAGCCCTTTTGAACCTATTCCCTTCGCACAACACCACAGAGCTGCTGATCATAAGTACGCTCAGGGCAAATTTGCCCTCTCGAGTTCTAATGAAGATGATCCCGCGGAATCCTTGTTTAATTACCTACCGTCATCCCCAAACGGATCCAATGGCTGGAGGCTGCGTTACGATGCTGTTACGGACCCCCGCATTGGTGTCGTCCGTAAACTGATCGGTGTCAAGCGCAAAATCCCTTTTGGTCATATCGAAAGGCGTAGCGGGAAATTGTCCCCTTGGATTCGATCCCATGAGGATTGGGAGCTACCAAACGATGAAGAAGGGGGGGATGATCAATCGGAGTTAGAGTCTGAGGACGAGGACTTTGGTGACAATGAAAGCCCTCTCATGTCAAGACCTGCAACACCTCCACCTGCCTATCTTCCACTCGGGCCAAGTTTGCTTCATACTCAGTTCCATCATTCAGAGTTACTTCCCCTCAGTATGCCTCTTCGCCCCCCCGGTGCAGCTGTGGCGCCTACGAATCTTACAGCATCAGCACCTTTGCCGTCGGTACCAACGCCTGTTTCCCCAGCAGCCACCATGGGCGCGGCTTCGGAAAAGTCTAAGTCATTGGAGGCTGCAGCATTTGCAATAGCTGCGGAGGTTGTGGAAAACCCACTTTGGGCAGAGACCTGGCGCGCCAATACAGGACCGAAAGATGCGTCGGATGTGTGGGCGGCAGACGTTAGAGCAGTTGCTGAACTTCTTGAAGATGCTCCCAATCTCGAAGGACTCATTGATGTGGCCTCCCTCTTTGGTCTTGGTCAGTTTCCGTCATTGTCGAAAGCTGCTCTAATGTCACCAGCTAATTGTGGTATTAGAGCTATTCAGCCCCCCTCCCCGGACTTTCCAACCACTCGAGGCTCCCATGATAACTGTTGGGAAAGGCGATGCAGTGATTCATATTCTGCCGCCTGCCCTCCGCTTCTGGGAAAAACTTGGCCTTGGTCCGAAAGGGGGGCCAAAAGACATCTTGGGTTATGTTCTTTTTGAAGATGGTGGAGAGCAGCGTGAGAGGCAAGTAGAAAGTTGGTTGGCAAGGACCGTGGCTGCTTATCGGGTGTGTTTCCTTTCGTCCCTCACGAAGTTAACGACTGCCTGATACTCTCTACAGGGGAAGCATTTTGGTACGTTGATCCCAGGTCCTGACTGCTTCGTCAATGGTCTTGTGGCCTTGCGTTACGATTCAACCTTTCGCAAGAGCCTTGGTGAATCAGCCATCTCATCCAATCATCACCCCATTTCTGACTTTTGACATAGCATCCTTCATTGGGAATCTTGATTCATCTGAAACGCCCATTGTGGTTTTCATTGTACTTCCTGCAACCATCATGACATTGGTGTCTCCCACCCTTCGACAAATTCTGTCTGCATCTAAAAAAACACTCGAAAATTGTTCAGACAAGAACATATTATTCCAGTTCATTCCTGAGCAGTATGTTTTGGGAGGGATGGAGAGATCATGCACAACTGAGTTTCACGTGGACGCCCTGTGTTCCTCCATATACAATCGCGTTTCCATTCCAATTGATCGCCTCATGTCAAGGTCAATTCACGGGGAAGGGCCACACACTCGACGCTATTTTCAG